>Ga0209536_100008504_pt1 | contig 15380 bp, 9 predicted proteins | sample DeeMarSeWOR28_12_FD_187461 | JGI IMG/M metagenome (GOLD analysis project Ga0209536, IMG submission 187461) | Marine sediment microbial communities from White Oak River estuary, North Carolina - WOR-2-8_12 (SPAdes) (version 2) | ecosystem: Environmental > Aquatic > Marine > Intertidal zone >...
AACACCGGACGAAGAAATTGAATTAGCTATTCAAATTAAAAAGGGCAACATGTTAGCCCAGGAAAAACTTATTAAAGCTAATTTAAGATTCGTAGTTTCCGTTGCAAAACAATTTCAAAATCAGGGTCTTTCCCTCGGTGATTTAATAAACGAAGGAAATATCGGGCTTATAAAAGCCGCACAGCGTTTTGATGAAACACGCGGATTTAAATTTATTTCCTATGCAGTTTGGTGGGTAAGACAATCAATTATGCAGGCAATTGCTGACCAATCAAGAGTTGTTCGTCTGCCTTTGAACCGTGTTGGCAACCTGACCAAAATAAGTAAAGCTTTCAGGGATCTGGAGCAGGAATATGAAAGAAAGCCCACGACCGATGAGCTTGCGAAAATTCTTGAAATGACCGCTGAAGAAGTTGCTTATGCACTTCAGATTTCAGGTCGTCATGTCTCAATGGATGCGCCTCTAAAAACCGGTGATGAAAACAAGAACAGCTTAATTGATGTTTTGCCGAATGATGAGCAGCCTTTACCGGATAAGGATCTCATGAAAGAATCTTTAAAGAAAGAAGTTCAGAATGTTCTTTCCACATTAACCGAAAGAGAAGCGGAAGTAATTAAACTTTACTTCGGAATTGAAGGTGATCATTCTGCAACTCTGGAAGAGATCGGCGAAAGATTTAATCTTACAAGAGAACGGGTAAGACAGATTAAAGAAAAAGCATTACGAAATTTAAGACATTCAAAAAGAAGCGGAAGATTAAAATCCTACTTGGGATAAGCAGAAGGAGAGAGACATATTCTTAAGCCCTGTCCGGCAGCTGCCGGAGTCGGGGCTTTTTTTATTTTAAATATTTAATCCTCGACAGAGACAGAACGGAATGAACGGGAGTTCATTCCCTGCATCGATCAAAAAAATGTAGGGATCGGACTCCTGTCCGATCCGCAGATAAGTATACATTACACAGAACGATTTACTGATCAATCCGCAATTCAACAAACTGGAATTATCACCAATTTATTTAAATTTTCGTTTCGCTACTTTTTCAGATATGCCAGATTTTGAAAATCTGGCATATCTTTTAATTATACAGGTCGTCACGGTCGTACTCCCGTAGAGCGGGACAAGCTGTAAGGCAAAAACACCTTCTGCCAAGGTGCAAATCCAGATAAACGGGCAGGTAAGGCAGTCAACAATAAAATGGATTTTTATAAAAGCTTTTTATTTTTAAAAATTCACACTGAAGCAATTCGTTTGTCTTTCCATCTATACTATTTTCGCTGCATTTACTTATTATATATATACTATCTGATTAGTTATGCAAAGACTTTTAAATACCCTTCACTTGATTTTATTCCAATAGATTAGGAAATTTTAAAGAGTTTAGTAAAAAACTAATTAGATTCAGACGATGTTTGTAATTTTTATCTGCATATTACTTACGTTCGTTTCTTCAGCTCAAAGTGTTAAAAATTATGATAAAAAACTTTTCTTAAAAAAGTCTTCCTCTCCAATCGAAATTGATGGAATAATTGATGATGCCTGGAGTGAGGCAGATTCAATTACAGATTTTTTTCAGCTGCTGCCCTATTATAATAAACCACCCTCCGTCAACACAATTGTGAAAGTGTTAACTACTGAAGATGATTTGCACAGCATATTTATTTGCTTCCAAAAGAAAGAAAGTTTGCAGTTAAGCTCCGGGTTACTGGATGATTTTACCGGCGACGGGGTTTCCATTATGCTCGACACTTTCAATGATAAACAGACTGCCTATAAGTTCGCTGTAAGTGTGTCCGGAGTAAAAATGGATTCACGTATGCTCGATGATGCAAGGAACAAGGATTATAATTGGGATGGAATATGGTTTGCCGATTCAAAAGTATACGATTGGGGCTATGTTGTTGAAATCAGGATACCCTATAAATCAATTAGATACAATAAAGAATTAACTGAATGGGGATTGGATTTTGACAGGTGGATGCCTTCAAATGGAGAGGATCTGTACTGGTGCGAGTACGAACAGAACGAGGGTCAGAGGATCTCTAAATTTGGCAAGCTTATATTCGAGGACTTTAAACCATCAGACGAGGGTTTGAATCTTGAAATATATCCCGTCGGTATAACCAATGCCTCCTACCTTTATGATAACAAATATGACATCGATACTGATTTGGGTCTTGATGTTTTTTATAATCCATCAATGAAATTAACTTTTCAACTAACTGCAAATCCTGATTTTGCCCAGATCGAAGCCGATCCATTCGATTTCAATATAACCAGATACGAATCATACTTCGCTGAGAGAAGACCATTCTTTACGGAAGGAAGTGAAGTTTTTTTGCCATCAGGTCAACAGCAGAGCACGGGCTTTTACAGACCACTGGAATTGTTTTATTCAAGAAGAATCGGGAAATCACTTCCGGACGGGCAGTTCGTCCCGTTGATTTTAGGAACAAAAGCGTTTGGAAAAATAAACGAGTGGGACTACGGCGGCTTCGTCGCACTAACCGAACAAATAGATTATTTGGGAAATAATGAAAAACAATCGGAACCGAGAGCCCTATTTATTTCGGGCAGAGCTAAAAAAAGAATACTCACTAATTCATCAGTGGGATTTTTGCTGGTGGGGAAACAAACGAAAGATAATACCTATGGCGTTCTAGATATTGACGGTGCGTTCAGAGAATCGGACTGGCAGCTTGCTTACCAGCTTGCAAGATCGTTTGAAAATTTAAAGGGGGATTATGCAGCTTCTGCAGGTTTTACAATGAACTCTGAACATTGGCTATCATATGCAAGAGTCAGAGCAGTTGGTAAAAATTTTGAAGTTAAAGAGGTTGGTTTTGTGCCGTGGAAAGGAACAACAGAGTTTGTTTCAATAAACGGACCTATTTGGTATTTCGATGAAGGATATGTTCGCAAAATTCTTTTGTATGCAGGTCCGCTTCTTTACTATGAGCATGTTGATACATTTACTGATCATGGAATGCTTTTAGGAATCAATATGGAATTAAGAGATAACTGGGGATACGAGATCAATCTTTCTCTTGCAAAAAAGAAAGACGAGGAGGTACTATATACCTATTATGATGCATCATTCAGTTCCTGGTATAATATCTCAACCAGGTGGACCGGAAACCTGTTCGGAGGTTATTCAAGAACTTACAACTTCTCAAGAGAGTATCTTGCTTTTTATTCCTGGCTCGGAGCTTTTATCAGCTGGAGACCGTTTAACTTTCTAGAATTAGGAACTTCGTACGATATGTTTATTGAAGGAAATCCTGAGGGTAATATAGAGGCTACTACTTATAACACCAGACCTTATTTCTCAATCACACCTGTTAATAATCTTAATTTCAGGATGTATGTTGACAACGTTTATTCAACAGAATCACAAAAAATTGAAAGCGTGGTAGCTGGTTTTCTTTTTTCATGGAATTTTCTTCCTAAGAGCTGGGTTTATTTTGCGATAAATGAGTTTTATGATAGAGGTGATGAATACGATTCATCAGGAAACCTTTTACCAAACAGAATTCATGTTAAAGAACGGGCTGCAGTACTTAAATTAAAGTATCTATACTATTTCTAATTAAACACATTGCTTACTATTTCAAAGAATCCCACATAAGTCCCGATCACACTTCCGACACTTGTAAGAATAAATACTAACAGGACTTTAAGCAGTTTATTTTTCCACCACATTATTGGTCTGCTAAAATCGGAAGCAAGGGCCTGAAATTCTTTAACCACAGGCGGCTGAAAAAACACCTGCACAAATGCAGCTACATAGCCTGCTCCGATTACGGGAGTTAAGCTTGTGATTGGCGCGGCTAAAAACGAGGCTAAAATTGTTGCGGGATGTGCGAGAGCAATTATAGCTCCGAGGGCACTTGGGATTCCGTTTGCCAGAATCCAGAAGAGTGCATTGTCCCCAGCTTCGTTTAAACCTTTACTGTAACCAATGAAAAGAATTGAGCCGATTATGACTACAGGAATTCCCCAGCCAATTATTTTAGTAATTGGCGAAGAGGGCGGAATAACCTCAATTTTCTTTAAATCAATATCTTCATTGCTTTCCAGGGCATGAACAATTCCGTTTACGTGACCGGCACCGACAACTGAAACTATTTTCTCTCCTTCACTTTCCTTCATTTTTTGAGCGATATATTTATCACGCTCATCTATAATAACTTTTTTAAGAACGGGCATCGCTTTGCCAAGCTCATCCATCATTTCAGAAAGAACATCTTTACTGCGGAGTTCTGCAAGCTTTTCTTCCGATAATTCCTGCTTTTCAAAAATCCCACCCAATCCCCCTGCTAATAATTTCATTTTCTGCCAGAAACTCATTGAATTCCAGGCTCGCTTCAGGGTGATACGAACTTCTCTATCGCACAGCTCAATCGGCAGGTTAAAATCTTTTGCTGTGTTTGCTGCTTCTAAAAGTTCCGTGCCGGGGGTAACACCTAATTTTTCACCGAGTTTTTTTTGATAGGAAGAAAGCACTAGATTTACAATTAAAGTGCTCAGCTGTTTCTGTTTTATCAGGTTTTTGAGGTCGAGATTTTCCCACCTGTTCTTTTCTGAAAGAGCTTTAAATCTTTTTTCATCAAGTTCAATACAAACCCTATCAGGTTTTTCATTGGTAATTACTTCCCTAACCAAATCAGCAGATTGGCGTGAGATGTGTGCTGTCCCGACAATTATAAATTCACGTCCATCTTTATTAACAATTTGAACGTCTTCTGAATATTTTATTTCTTGATTGTGAGCTTCTTCTGGCAAAATAATTTTAATGAGTTTGTGAAAAAGAAATGCAAAGATAGGAAAAGTATGGTTTAGATATGCCAGATTTTCAAAATCTGGCATATCTGAGTTAAATTATTTATACATTTTTTCTATTTCATAGATTGGTTTTATATCTACCGGAATCTCTGTAAGATTGTTTCTCAATGTTTCCATTGATGGCGAGTTAACCACATACTTAGCAATTAGATCTTTAGCCCCCTGGTAATCACCTTTTGCCTGAATCATTAAAATCTTGTTTGCAAGGATTCTTAGAGCCGGGGTTATCTTACCAAAATTTACTTTTACTCTTTGTGTTTCGCTGTTATATTCGTAAGCACCTTTCTCAAGCAAATAATTATAAATAATTGCATTTCCTCCGCCGTGCGCTTCGTTAATTCCAAACCTGACTGAACGGAAAGTACCTGCAAGAAAAGTGACCCAGGTTTCATTTTTAAAGGTTTCAGGAAAGACTCCCTTTTCAATCATAAAAATATTGTTATACATGCCGAGTATATCTGCCTTACATTCTTCCAGAGTTGAATATGTTTCTTTCAGTTCTTTCTTCACCTCTGTATCTCTTCCATCAACTTTAATAAAACCAGGACCTATACCGTGTGACATTTCATGCATAAGTGTATGATTGAAGAACGCATCGAAAGTAACATACTGCATTTGTTCGGGATCGAGAACAACTTTTGCGATCGGGACCAAAATATTGTAATACTTCGCTTCCTGAACATTTTTAAGCATAACTTTTTTAGATCCTTTTGCAGTGCGTACTCTTTCATCATTCGGAAGGTTAAATGCAATGGTTTGAATCCCTGCTTTTGTATCACCCGCGGTAAATATTTCATTTACAACTGCCAAGGGTGATTCGGAACCGCGATCAAAATTTTTGTACTCATCAGGAATGGGAAGATGGATCTCCATGTCCCTCAAATAACTTTTAAATACATCTAATTTTTTACTCTCTTCAGGATCCTTCAAAGTTAAAAAGCATTCGAACGCAGCTTTAAAGTTGAACAATCCATCCTCATATACCTCGTATGGTCCGATTACAACTTCAATTACGTGATCCTTTAAATCCATCCAGGCCATATCGCTTTCAAAATAATCGTTACTTAAAAAACCAGCTGCCCTTGTCTCAAGATATCTTTTCAGGGTTGGATTGTCTGCATATTCAGCAGCTTCTTTTAGAAGATTAGCAGCTTCAGTTAACTTATCCTTATAAAATTCGCTATAAGGGATTGCTACTAACTTTTCTCCATCTCTTCTTATGACTGTAAATTCACTTGTGAATGCTTCTTCATCTTCGGGATGATCTTTTATCCACTGCTCAAATTCTTCTTTTGTCATATCTTCGGGATAATAATTCGCACCGAGCGGTTTCTCTTCTGTACCTATGAAAGGTTTATCGTGTTCAAGTCTATCAAAAGGACCGAACATGATAGTAAAAAGTTCAAGTTTAAGTTTATGTTCTTCTGAATCGCTGGTTTTTAATTCATCTCTTATCTGATAGTTTTTTGAATAAACCTGATCGAGAAAGATTTCATCCATTATTTTTGCGGCATGGTAGAGTTTTTCTACGACTATTTTTTGTCTTTCATCAAGAATACTTGCATCATATTTAAGTTCTGTTGGAGAGAACTTTGCAATTTGTTCCTTTATCATTTCAATTCCTTCTGAATTTTCACTAACTCCTTCCGAAGTCTGATCTGTTTTTTTATTGCAGGAAATTAGTATTAACGAGACGCTGATAAGCGATATTAATAAATATTTCATTTGGTGCACCTATTTGGTTAAAAAGAAGGTTTTAAGTTCAATAAAAGCGATTACAAATATAAAAATAATTACTGTAATGGTGTTTGTTCCATCATTTAATTCCATAACCACTTATCACTTTGTTAAAGCCGGAATTACAATTTTTTATGTAAATCTTATCAATTCTGCTTAATTTTAGCAATCATTTTAAAATAATATTAACTAAACATCAGGTGGAGTTATGTACAAAATATTACTCACATTAACGCTTCTTTTTTTTCTAACAAATAATGCATTTACACAGCCGATTGAGCGGGATCAGGTTGAAGAAAAATATAAATGGAATCTCGGGGATATTTACACTTCCGTCGATGCCTGGCAGGCAGATGTTAATATGCTGAAAACAGAAGTAGATAAACTTGCAGATTTTAAAGGAACCCTCGGTGAAAGTTCCGATGCTCTTTATACAGCATTAAAATCAGGAAACGATCTTGTAAAAACTTTATGGCGGGCATGGGTTTATGCAAGCAACCTGAGCAATGAAAATTTAAATATTTCAAAAAATCAAGAATTGATGCAGCAGATGCGTGCTCTCGGAACAAAATTCGGAGAGGTTACTGCGTATATGGAACCCGAAATTCTTCAAATACCGAAAGAAAAAATTGAATTGTTCTTTAAAGAAAAACCGGAACTGGCAGACTATGATATGTACATTGACAACATCCAAAGGTTGCGAGAACATACGCTAACAGAGCCGGAAGAAAAAATACTTGCAAGCTTTGGTTTGGTTGCCGGAAACCAGAGCGAAGTCTACGGTATCTTTAATAACGCCGAAATGCCTTTTGTTAAACTTACTCTTTCAACAGGAGAAGAAATAGAATTAACACCTGCCGGTTATACAAGATACCGCACTGTCCCCAACAGGGAGGATAGAGCAAAAATATTCGATGAGTTTTTTAATAATTACGGTGATTTCATAAATATGCTTGGTGCAAACCTTGGTGGCAAAGCTAAAATGGATTGGGTTTATGCAAAGAACAGAAAATATGAATCGTCACTGCACGCAGCAATGAATTCAGATAACCTTCCTGTTTCAGTTTATACAACACTAATCGAACAGGTTAACAATAACCTTCCAACTCTTCACCGCGCACTTGATTTAAAGAAAAGAATGTTGGGATTAGATGAACTTCATTATTACGATCTCTACGTGCCTCTCGTTGAAAAAGTTGAAATGGATTTTACAATTGAAGAAGGACAAAATGTTTTACTGAGTGCACTAAAGCCATTGGGGGATGAATATGTTTCTGTTCTTCAAAAATCTTATGATAACAGATGGATAGACTATGTACCGACAACCGGGAAACGAAGCGGTGCATATTCAACCGGCGGTGCTTACGATGTCCATCCTTTTATCTTAATGAACTGGACAGAAGATTTTGAATCTGTTTCAACTCTTGCACATGAGCTTGGACACACAATGCACAGCTATTTTTCAAATAAAACACAACCTTTCGCAAAAGCGGATTACGCAACTTTTGTCGCCGAGATTGCATCAACAGTTAATGAAAATCTCTTAAATGATTACATGGTTAAGAATGCAAAGAGCGATCAGGAAAAACTTTACATCTTGGGCAGCTACTTAGAGTTATTGAGAACAACTATTTTCCGCCAAACATCTTTTGCAGAATTTGAATGGGAGATTCACAAAAAGGTTGAAGCGGGTGAACCACTTACCGGTGATGGCATGTGCGAAATTTATTTTGATATTGTTAAAAGATATTACGGACACGATGCAGGTCACTGTGTGGTGGATGAATACATTAAGAATGAATGGTCTTACATCCCCCATTTCCTGGGCTATAACTTCTATGTTTTCCAGTATGCAACTTCTTTAATCTATGGAACAGCTTTAGTTGAAAAAATGATTGCAGAGGGTCAGCCGGCAGTTGATGCGTATTATAATATCCTAAAAGGAGGCGGCTCAAAATATGCACCCGAATTGATAATGGATGCCGGCATAGATCCTATGTCCTCCGAACCGGTTACATTAACAATGCAAAAAATGAACAGGGTTATGGATCAGATGGAAGAGATTCTCGACAGGATGGATAATTAAATTTTAACCGGATATGCTATATCTTGAAGTTATAGCATATCTTTATTCAGCTGTCACGGTCGTACCGTGACAGCCCCCGTTATTTATAAGCATTAATTTCATTTAACCTTTCAATAAAAAGCACCTCCGTTACAATTTTGTGATACATTTTATTTTCCCCTTTTCTAATTTGTCCGCAATAGTTATAATAAAACTTAAAATAAGAGGATAGAGATGGAGATTTGGAAAAATATTTTGTTATTACTTCTGCTTTATTCTGTTCAGATTCTGGCACAGCACGATAGAAAAGTATTAGTTGAGATTTTTACAAATTCACACTGCCCGCACTGCCCGGCAGCACACAATGTAATAGACGATTACCTTAGCGGTCCAAACGGTGATAAAATCAGCTACATTTATTATCACATGGTCTATCCTTACTCTGATGATCAGCTTTACATACAGAGCATGGAAGACTCGGATGCAAGAGACAATTATTATAACCCCGTAGCGGCAACTCCCCAGGGCTGGTTCGATGGTACTCATCAGGGTAGTTCTACCGGATGGGCAGCAGCTTTGGATAACTTAGTTATAACAGAAAGCCCGTTGAAAATAATTCTCAGTGGATCTAGAAACGCATCCCAGTTTAATATCAATGCAGAGCTTACCAGAAGCGGTAGTATTTCTGATAATGATCTCGTTATTCATTTTGTTGTTGTTGAGGATCTTTACTATGCCGGACGAAACGGCATTTCTAATCATAAGCAAGTTATGAGGAAAATGCTGCCGACTCCTGACGGACAATCATTCTCAATCAATTTAAACGAGACTAAAAACATTCCTCAAACAATTAATCTTGATTCTTTGTGGGATGCAGATAGTCTGAGTATTGTAGTTTTCGTTCAAAGTACCGGTTCAACAACGGTTTATCAATCAGAAACAATAAATTATAGTAATTTGATTGTAAGCAGTTTAGAAAACGATAACCAACTACCGAACGAATTTGTACTTGAACAGAACTATCCAAATCCTTTTAATCCAACAACAAAGATAAAATTCACAATTCCATCTGTAGGAAATTCATTTATGAAGTTCGTGCAATTAAAAGTCTACAATGTACTGGGAAATGAAGTTGCAACATTAGTTAAAGAAGATTTAACCCCCGGAAATTATGTTGTTAATTTTGATGGGACTAATCTTTCAAGCGGAACATATTTTTACACATTGAGCTCTGGCGAACTCAAAGAAACCAGGAAGATGATTTTGCTGAGATAATATCCCTGTTTAATTCTATACTGCCTGATATCTTTGCTTTGTTTTCTTTATTACCAGCAGTAAAATAGGTATTACAATAACTGTAATAAGAACCCATATAATCACATAAAGCCACCATTTTGATGGATATAATTCGTCCTTCCACCTTTGAATCTCTGCTTCAATTTTATCCTTTTGTTCAGTGGAGAATAAATCGCCTTCTATCAAATATGGTATCCAGGCAGGTTTTATAACTTTAAACCAGGTACTATCTGCAAAATTAACAAATGTCTCCTCTGAAGCTTCATTACTCTTTACCCCCAGATTTTTAATTTCATCTTGAATAAAAAGATTAGCAGACTTAACAAATTCATTACCATTACTGAATTCTGTTAAGTTAATGCCATTATCTTTAAATTTACTGTTTATGGATCTCCAGACATTTTTATCAACAGAGTTATAATACCACTGATTAAATAATGAATCAATCTCTTTAATTTCATCTGCTTTACTACGATTTTGAGCATAGATATCTCCTAATTTCGGACCTACAACTTCCCACATAGTAGCAAACTGCTCCTGCTGAGCCTGGATTTCCTTTATATCCCCCGGATCTAATGAAGTTGCCTCTAAAAATCTCATATTATCTTCAATTGAAACTTTTACATTAGCCAGTACATTTTCCTTTTTTTCCAAGCGACGAATGATTTTAATATCCCCCCGGGAAAGTGTTGCTTTTTCTCTCATTATCGGTGGAATTAATTTGTCCATCATATCCAGCACTAGTATATCACGCTCCTTAAGTGAGCTTCTTAATTCGGCTATCAGATTTTCCAGCTCCGCAATGGTTTTCTTTTCCATATTTCTTAACTTTTCAAGCTTTTCAATCATTGCATTTATTTCGTTGTTTTTCGTGGTTAGACTTTTAACCTCCTGCACCAGTTCAACTACTTCTGTTTGAAGCACTTCAATTGTGGCAAAATCCTCCTGTCTGCGTATATATAAAGTATTTAGTTCCTGAAACGATTTATCATAATTTTCCGGGTAAAGACTTTTATCCAGGAGCTCTTTATGCCCAGCAGATTCTTGTTTTAGTCTTTCAATGCTGGCTGAAACAATTTTCAATTCATCAAGAGATGCTGCATCATTAATTTGCGCTTTGATTTCCTCTAATTTGACTTTAAAATTTTGCACAATTTCATAATCTGACTGAGATCTTGTTGTTTGAATAAACCCAAAAATAAAAATAATAACCAGAGATGCTAAAGTATTGTTTCTCATTCACTCACCTCCGCAAAGTTCTAGTGGGTTGGCACCGGGACTTATAAAATTATTTAGGAGATTGGGTCCAAAAGAACAGCTCAAATTAGCCTGTTGATAAGTCATGACCATGAATGTTGTAATCCAATACAAGCAGGGATTTACCATAGTATTATTTGGTTTCTACGATTTACTTATTTGATGAAGGTTTTAATATAAAATTAATAAATTATTTTGATACAAACTTCATTTTATTGTGATTCTTCCGTGATAATTTGAATTTAGCTTTTCTCCTGAATTTTTTCACAATAAAAGGAGAAGACATGCGGACCATTTTCTTAATTGTTGCTATCTCAACTTTCTTTTTCTTCGGATGCTCGGAGGAGGAATCGCCGACTCAAAACCCACCTAACAATGAAACGTTAAAATTAAATATCAGTGGTCTTGAAGATTTGGGCTCCACAGCAAGATATGAGGGATGGCTAATTGTACCCACTCCATCAAATTCAGATGGAATTACGGAGGATACGCCAATTTCAACTGGGGTATTTACTGTAAATTCAAGCGGAACTTTAAGCCAAACCGATTTTGTAGTTGATCCAACAAATCTGGCAAACGCAACTGCATTTGTTTTAACAATTGAGCCAAATCCGGATCCCGATCCGAATCCGAGTACAATTCATATACTCGCTGGTGATTTTAGCGGTAATACATCTAATGTAAGTGTTGATCATCCAGCAGCTTTGGGAAATGATTTTACTTCTGCAACAGGCACATATATTCTTGCCACACCAACCGATGGTGCAATGACAAACGAGAACAGCGGTATCTGGTTTTTAGATCTAAGCTCCGGAAGCCCTGCCCAGGGATTGTTTTTACCAACTTTGCCAACAGGTTGGAAGTATGAGGGATGGACTGTAATAAATGGCACACCAGTAACAACAGGTACATTTACCAGCACTACACTTGTTGATAATGCAGATCCTTACAGCAGCACAATGCCGGGACCTCCATTCCCGGGAGAGGATTTTTTAGTAAACGCACCTGCAGGTTTAAATTTTCCCACAGATATAGCAGGAGGAGTGGCGGTAATTTCAATTGAGCCCGATCCGGATAACAGTCCGAATCCGTTTACTTTAAAACCGCTTGTCGGCAATATACCCATGAACGCAACTGATCATTTAAACTATGATATGGGCTTAAACCTTTCTTCGTTCCCAACAGGAACAGTTACACGATAACACTCCCTCATTGGGGCTGTCTTATAAAGGGCAGCCCCGTGAAATTTCAATCTTTTTCTGTGATAGTTTTGTTATAACTGGAATTTATATTAGTATATAAATAATTTAAGATGTGATGAAAAAAGTACTTGTAATAGAAGACGACAAATCAATTGCTGATTTGCTGGAAATTCATTTAAAAGACCTGAACTGTGAAGTAACCACAATAATAGATGGAAAGGATGGATTGCAAACTGCAACCTCAGATTCATTCGACCTGATTGTTCTTGATTTAATGCTTCCCAAAGTAAACGGCCTTGAGATTTGCAAAGAAGTAAGAAGAAAAGATATTTACACGCCAATATTAATGCTCACTTCAAAATCAGAAGAAATGGATAAAGTTTTGGGACTGGAGGTCGGTGCCGATGATTATCTTACTAAACCTTTCAGTATTAGAGAATTCATCGCACGGGTAAAAGCAATACTGAGAAGAGTTGAAGCAATCCAAAAAGAAATTGGAAGTGATGCTGATATTACTGTGAGTGATTTATCAATCGAAGCATCAAAAAGAAAAGTATCCTTGAAGGGGGAAAGAATTGAGTTGACCCCGAAAGAATTCGATTTGCTTCATCTTTTGGCATCGCATCCCGGAAAAACATATACACGAGAACAACTATTAAATATTCTTTGGGGATATCAATACAACGGCTACGAACATACTGTAAATTCGCATATTAACAGGCTGCGCAGTAAAATTGAGCCGGATATTTCAAATCCAAAGTATATTCTTACTTCGTGGGGAGTCGGTTACAGATTTAACGAAGAAATAATCGAGTAGCGAATGGAAAAACCCGGTCGAAAGAAATATGGTTTCTTCTCGAGTCTTTATTGGAAGATCGCAGCGATTTTTCTTATTGCATTAATCATAGTCTCTGTTATTTATTTGGATATAGCTGTATACACAGCAGAAATGTATTATCAGGAAGCAAGTCAGAGATTGAATGAGGAGGTTGCCGCACATATTGCAGATGAAAACAAGTGTTTTGTAAATGGCAAAGCAAATGATGAGGCTTTGAAAGAAGTTTTTCACGATATAATGGTCATTAATCCGAGCATAGAGGTTTACCTTCTTGATACTGAAGGAAAAATCCTGACCTACTTTGCGCCAAATAAAGAAATAATATTGGAATATGTACCGCTGGATCCTATTTATGAATTCCTGGAAGTTGGTGCCTCTACTTTTGTGATGGGAGTAGATCCCAAGAATGGAAGTATGATGAAAGGATTTTCTGTTGCTAAAGTATACGAAGAATCGGTTCACAGGGGTTACATTTATGTAATATTAGGCGGTGAAGAGTACGAAAACGCAACTCAGTTTGTGCTGGGCAGTTATATGCTTCGACTCGGTGTTCGTTCTATGACCATAACACTCATAGCAGCTGCATTATTTAGCCTGATTGTGATTGGTGTTTTAACAAGAAACATTCGAAAGATAGTTAACGTAATTCGAAAGTTTAAAGAGGGGGATTTGAGTGCGAGGATAAAACTAAAAAGTAAGGGAGAGCTGCGTGAGTTTGCAGATTCATTTAACGAGATGGCAGATACCATAGTTAAAAATATTGAAGAGATGAAAACTATGGATAATCTGCGTAGAGAGCTTGTAGCAAATGTTTCGCACGATTTAAGAACACCTTTGGCTACAATTCAGGGATATATAGAAACGATTCTAATTAAAGCAGATTCTCTTTCTGAAGATGAGCGAAAGAAATACATGCAAACAATCTTTAATAGCACAGAAAGATTGAAAAACTTAGTATCTGAATTATTTGAACTTTCAAAATTGGAAGCAAGAGAAACCAAACCAAATCCGGAACCTTTTTCGTTAGCAGAATTAGTGCAGGATATTCAGCAGAAAAATACGGTTATAGCAGAACAAAAGAATATTGAACTCTCTGTGAAATTTCCCTATGATCTCCCGATGGTTTATGCCGATATAGGAATGATGGAAAAGGTTATTCAGAATTTATTGGATAATGCTATTAAGTTCACATCCGATAATGGGAAAGTATCAATAATACTATCACCAAAAGCGGATGAGATTCTTGTTGAAATTCAGGATACCGGACTTGGAATTGCTGAAATTGAATTGCCGCATATATTTGATCGATACCAGAGAAATCAAAGATCAGTACAAAAAGAAAATGAGGGACTCGGATTAGGACTGGCAATTGTAAAGCGAATTCTGGAGGTACATAATATGGAGATAAATGTTGAAAGTTCTGAGGGTAAAGGAACAATCTTTTCATTTTACATACCCGCATATAAAAGTGGTTCTAGAACCAAGAAAGAAGTACAACTCAGTTAAGTTATTTCTATAGACCTCCTCAATTATTGCAATTCTGTATATCGGGATAAATTTTTCCTGAATAAGTGATTATTTTGTGATGATTTTATCGATCTGATTTATCATCTTGGAATAGAGATTCAATCTAATATAACTCAGGGAGAAAAAATGGGTTTGCAAATATCTCTAATTCGTCTTGTGAATCATAAGCCTTCCATTAAGCATTTCCAGTTCTCAACACAAAAACTTTTTGCAATAATCACATCGTTTTTTATTTTTATACTAATTTGTGTGACCCCGGTCTCTGCACAATGGATGCGCACAAACGGTCCGGAAGGAGTTGCAGTTAGTTTTCTTACTAATATTGACGGAAAAATCTACACAGGCACAGAAGTAAATGGAGTTTATATTTCAACGGACGATGGATTAACCTGGGTTGCTCGTAACTCTGGGATTGAAACTTACAGAGTATCCTCAATAATAGGCTTCCAGGGATATGTTTTCGCAGGGACATTTGGAGGTGGTGTGTACAGAAGCTCAGATAGTGGATTAACGTGGACCGCACCAACTACTGGAAATAATCTTTATGTCTATTCACTTGTTACAAATGATCAATATATTTTTGCTGGTGCAGGCAATGGGGGTGTTTTCCGA
>Ga0209536_100008506_pt1 | contig 15377 bp, 13 predicted proteins | sample DeeMarSeWOR28_12_FD_187461 | JGI IMG/M metagenome (GOLD analysis project Ga0209536, IMG submission 187461) | Marine sediment microbial communities from White Oak River estuary, North Carolina - WOR-2-8_12 (SPAdes) (version 2) | ecosystem: Environmental > Aquatic > Marine > Intertidal zone >...
GCTTTTGTTCTGACTCCGCGCTGTTATCAGTAACAGCGGGTTTGCTTGCTCTTTCTGCCATTGCTTTCACGTCACCGCCAGAACAGAATGCCCGGCCTGTTCCGGTGATAATTATTACCCGTACCTCTTCATCCAGGTCAGCCTCTCTAAAGGCATCCGTCATTTCCGAAAACATAAGGGGGTCCTGAGCATTACGTTTCTCCGGACGGTTCATCGTAATCTTGACGATTGCCGGCTCTACCTTCTCATAAAGAATTCTTTCGTATTCCACCGCGTGTCCTCCTGTCTTTATTACTCTCCAGCGCCTGACGTGGCCGACAAAATCAGCCCTCATTCCGCTCTGTGCCAATGATTGTACCACTTGTTGGACTATTGTTCCTAATCTGGAAATCGGGTGGCTGATTGAATGGAGGTGGACCGAATGCGACCCCCGCTACCAATCTTTTCAACTTTCTACCGACGCCGGATTTCAATATTCACTTTTATTAAAGTCCATTTGTTTTTCTGAAACAAAAACAAATACTAATGTGCGTGCCGAGGCACTCTCATTTAAGGAGTTGTGAGAGGCGTCTGGTCTCCCGAAAACCAAAGCTTGCCAACGAGTCCCAGGGTATTGATTAACGTGCTTCACGCTGGAGAGAAACCAACATACTCAGGGACAAGAGTGGTGCAAATATTAATCCTTTACTGGATGCTCCGGGGGCTGATCCCGACGTACTTTGCCGCTCCTTAACGGTCAATGAAGCAAGGGCTTTTCCCAGGAGCCCAGATTGACCAGAGCGGCCGGAATCTGACGGCGTCTTTATCCTGCTCTAGACGCAAAAGGTGAGGTTATTATGCGGCGGAAGTATATACTGAGTCAACGGGATTTTGTCGCAAAATCCCGACAACTAAAAAATGACGGTAAGGGTAAGTTCGAAGCCAATCCGCGCTACCAATGAATTGACTAAGGCCCGTCAGAGATGGCGGGCTTTTTCATTACCGTCTTACCTCCCTTTAGATATAATATTTGAAAGGTAACACTCTATCTCCGAGCGTATCAACAGCCGTTAGAATATCGCCAATTCGGTCAGAGAATCGTAATGTTACTGGCAGTCCGTCTCCATATATGCAAGCATTGTAATTGAGCTTTGTGAGACACAAGATATCTTTCAATACTTGTTCGATGTTTGCCTCGCCCCTAGTCGTCCTGATTCGGAGAGGATTTGGTACTTCAAGGCTCGTACTAGTATTGAGTCGTGGTACAAATCCACGTGTCCACAAGTACCCTTCAGTTTCAGATGTACTAAGAGCAAGTCCTCTGAGATTTCCATATTCGCATAGTTCCGCCTCAACATTTCTAAATAGTTTGAGCTTTCCAGACTCTTTTATCACAACCCCCACCAATCTAGTGCTAGAAGAAACTTGGCGGACAATATCAGAAAATCCGTTCCATTCTTCATCATTAAAATCTGCCCGCCCGTGAATGAAAAGTTCTTGTGGATAGCAGTTATTCCGCTGTGCATAAGACTCCATTGCAAGAGAAAGTAGTGCCCTAGCTGACTCGTAGCTGAGATGATATTCTTTTTCTTTCTTGTCCAACCAGTTGCCTATATTGCCTCTAAAGACGGTACCATCTCCCGAATCAAGGAACATCTGCGCAGCACTACAAGCATATCCCTGATGACTTCCCCAATCGTATCTCTTAAAGACTAGTCCTATATAGCAAACACCCTTTCTAATATTTGCAAGTTTCCAAGGCAATTTGCCAAGCTTGTAATACATAGTTACTGACTGTGTCCAAGCTAAATGGGCTTTCATTCTATCTTCGTATGTCCACTCTCTGTACTTGTCCTTAAACTTTAGGGTATGTTCCAGTATTATCTGTATTGGGATATCGATCTTTTTCTGGAGAAGTCGGGCTTTCATCTGGTCATGGAAATCCCAATCCAAATCTAGGGCTTTTGCCTCTTCCTCATACTGCGCCTGCAAATCACTAAACATCATAGTCTGGCCGCCTTTTAAGCTTGCCACTTCCATAATGTGTGAATTGCTTAGACTAGTACTGGGTGCGTTAGTTCTACATCTAAGCCATATCTCTTTAGGAACAACCAGTATCCAGATATCAAGTTTAACTTCTTCGCGCTCATGTATTTTTACTATCTCTCTCAAGTAAGTGTTTACCGCTTCATAGGTACGCATTCTCACATTTGGGATACGGAGAACTTTACCTATTGTTTGACTATCTAGAAGATGGGTATATGCCGGTTTATTAGGCCAAACTACGCCAAACACAGACTGGAACCCCGGGAAAGAAGGGCGGCTCCTTTCTTCATCCGACCTAATTGGTTTGTTCATAGCATTGACAAATTGCTCGTACAACGCTGCACCCTCTTGAGTTCCTATTACACCTACTTGCATAGTATAGGGGCCGAAAGTCTCATAGGGGCCAAAAAGGGTCAATCCATCACGTGGGTCTTCCAATGACTGGCCATATCCAAACGATAGTTTAGGCTCCTGAAGATACATCAACTTCTGGTTCATCAATAACCTCGTTCTTTTGCGGTTCTTGATAGCCTTTAAAAGACGTGAAGGTGAGTGGAAAAGCGCTAATCCGAACTACTTGATAGTCACAGACTGGTATGTTAATAAACATTTCTCTATCATCGTTGGCTAGAGAGAGCATGGCTGTCAGTATCGAATCGCGCCACCTTCGGTTATACCAGTCTTTTCCTAACGACCTTCTAAGGGAGTGTTGAATGCGTGCGACTGGGACAATTGCGCCATCTCTGCTAAAAACTACATGGTAAGTGATTGAGTAAGTTGTTTCAGGAAATAAAGAACTCGCACCTTCAATTGCAAAGTGCCAGTTATATTCTTTCTTAACCCCAGTGAGCGATAGCGTGCGCCTCAGACTTGGAAGTTTGCGGGCAGAATACTTTGAGTCAAAATAGAATGCATGTCGATTCCCGGAAAAAACGTACTCTCCTAATCCCTTGCTACGCATGAATCTGTTGAAGGCGTCATTCAGGAGTTGAACAATTTTTGGCCTTGTAGCCGAAACTAACCAGCTCCCGTCTGATAACTTATATATCGGTTTGGCGATAAAGTCTTCAGTATAGATTGTCTCGGTTCTCGCAATTCTTATATTATCTAAGGACTGCGCCGCGGCAAATGATATTATCAAACCTTGGTCCAAAACAACAGGGAACCTAAGTACACTGGTATTAATAGGACTCAAACCATCTGGAACATGAATATATACTTTCTCGGGCAATTCGTAGCTAAACATATTGCTAGAATACTGTTCGCTTTTATCAATTGGTTCCGTACAATCAATACTTACAGTCTTGTACCAGCATGGGAGGACGGCGCTATATGCTAATTCAGTGTTCCTAGGAACGCTGGACTTCTTGAGAATATCGAAAAGTTCATTGAGACCATCAGCCCAGTTCGATGAAAAATCTATAGCCTTCAGTCTAATAATTTCAGAGGGGAACTGACTATATGGCGTATCGTCCAATCTTAAAGGGATAATAAAATCTCCCCTGTCCTTTATCTTATCAGCTACAGCCAATTCTTTTAGAGTACCGTCCTTTTGAATTGAACTATTAGAAGTAACAAATAGAAACCTGATGCTTTTGGTTCTAATTGTACTGTCAATGACTTTCCAAGAATCAGCCCCGGCACCCAGATCTTCGACATCACACCACACCTCATAACCTAGAAGGAGTAACTTTGTAGTAAGCCAACCCGAAAAATAATTATCTTCTGGATTTGCATGACTTATAAATAGAACATTTGGTTCGCTGATTTGAAGCTAATTATACATTACTATCTATATGTAAACCAACCTGTTGCCATTAGATGATTTCACAATGCTAACATAGCAAACCTAGACTTATAACGTGGTGCTCTGGAGACAGTCTAACATCTGTCTCCCCCTACGCTTTCCGAGTCAGCCCCTTCGAATCCGACCCTCGCTACTAATTATATTCGAGAGGCACAGGCCTACGTTTGCGCCTTTTTCTGTTTAGCCAGGACTGTGCTATATTAGTCTACAGCGCAATTAATTGAAAAAGGCAGGTTGATAGGATGGATAAGAAGAGCACGATGGGTTTTCCGGCTGGGTCGAGGGACCCGCTGTACGAAAAACCGTACGTAGATATCGACGAGTGGCGAGACCAGCCGGTCCGCCATCGCTATGTCCACGGAGGCTTTGAAGACACCGAATGCCGGTTCTCTTTCTACTTCCCGCCGGCGGAACGCTATGAAGGACGGTTCTTCCACTTGCTCTTACCGGTCCCAGGCATAGAGACTGCCGCGATTAATCCGCCAGCAGCGACAACACTGCCTTACCCGATTCCTTTTGCCATAGACAGCGGCGCCTACCTCGTGGAGTCGAACCAGGGCAGTACGAACATGTTCGGTGGTGATGATGCCACCATCACCGGCTACCGGGCCAGTGCCGCGTCGGCCAGGTACTCACGTGTGCTGGCTGCCGAGATGTACGGCGTGCACCGCCCCTATGGCTATGCCTATGGCGGCAGCGGCGGAGCTTTCAGGACGTTCGCCTGTATGGAGAACTGCCCCGACGTCTGGGACGGCGGGGTGCCATTCGTGCAGGGCTCGCCTATGAGCATCCCCTACATGTTTACGGCGCAAGGCCATGCCTTCCGGGTACTGCGCGACAAGTTTGCCGACATTGTTGATGCCGTGGACCCTGGCGGCAGCGGCGACATGTATGCCACTCTGAATACTGAGGAGCGCGAAGCGCTTGCCGAGGTGACCCGGATGGGGTTCCCGCCAAAAGCGTGGTTCAGCGCCGAAAGGACCGCGCTTGCCTACACGGGTATCCTGGCCATGTTTCTGGACAACGTGCTCAAGTGGGACCCCGAGTACTTCAAGGACTTCTGGACAGTTCCGGGCTACCTTGGACAGAATCCTCCCGAGTCCCTCTTACGCGAACGGGTCCAGCACAAAGTGAAGATCAGTGAGGTGCTGAAGTCCAAGGATATTACTGAACTGGGCACGATGGTATCGATGCCGGCGAGACTGGCTGACAGTAAGGGAGAGATGCCGGCTGCAGTCAAGCTCGAAAAAATGCCCGAAGGGAATCTCCAGGGGAACACCATGACCTTAACGAGCGGTGCCGCCGCCGGGCACGTGTTCTACGTCGCCGGAGTGGTCGGGGACCTGGTAATGGTCGGGTTTAGTGCGTCAAACTTCCGCGAGCTGGTTCACATGAAGGCCGGCGACGAGGTATTAATCGACAACGGGACATATCTCGCCATCCAGACCTATCACCGTCACCAGATTCCATCGCCTGACTACTACGTCTGGAACCAGTTCATGGTCGCGGGTAAACCGGTGTACCCGCAGCGACCCTTGCTGGGCCTGCGCTACGCCCGGTCCGCCATGGGTACCGTCATGACCGGTCGGTTCGCCGGTAAGATGATAGTGGTTGAGTCGGTGGTGGACGAGGCTGCTTTCCCCTGGCAGGCAGACTGGTACCGCAGTCGCGTGCAGGAAGCGCTGGGGCCACGTCTCGACGACAACTACAGGCTCTGGTTTACCGACAATGCCCTGCATACCGCGCCGGCGGTTATGCCGGGTGATAGCCCGCCGGTGTCAACGACCCGCGTCGTCAACTACACCGGCGTCGTGCAGCAGGCGCTACGCGACCTGAGCGACTGGGTCGAGAAGGGCCTGGCACCTCCACCGAGCACCAACTATGAGATAGCGGACGGTCAGGTATGTTTGCCGCCGACAGCGACAGAGCGCAAGGGCATCCAGCCGGTGGTCACCCTGAAAGCGAATGGTGGCGAACGGGCAGAGGTAGCGGTCGGAGAGCCCGTGGAGTTCACGGCTGTCATCGAAGTGCCACAGGGGGCCGGTACGGTAGTGGATGCGAGATGGGACTTCGAGGGGTTAGGCAACTACCCGGTCAGAGAGGAGTTCGACGACACCAACTCGTCGTTTCCTCGTGTGACTCTGAAGACAACCTATGCCTTCTCCGAGCCCGGCACCTACTTTCCGGCACTCAGGGTTGCCTCACAACGGCAGGGCAACTTCAAGACCCGATTTACTCGAATATATAATCTAGACAGGGTGCGGGTTGTCGTCCGGTAGGACAGAGGACGGTTTGGTATGCCTCCAATGCAGACCACCGGGGTCAAGAGACGGCCTTCGCCGTTTCTCAACTAGCGGTCGGGGGAGAGGATAAAGCACTTAACGGATAGCGCTTCGACGTAGATAAACATGGCCAGCGCGGAAACCCGCTGCAATAGTCCGGCAATGTCTCTGAAGGCCGGAATCAGGGTGAACACGAAAAGTATAGAGACAACGCCTATAGCCGCAAACGATATTACCGTGACACTGCGCCAGGCGGGGTCGGCCCAGAGCATCCTGACCATCATCAGCATGGTGATTATAAACGCCGAACAGGCCACAATCGAGACCAGGTGGTGAGAGGCGTCTTTCAGTGAGTGCATTCCCTCCGTTATCGCGATGTTATAGGGGAAAAATGCCGTAAGAATAACTCCAGCACCATGAATCATTATCATGAGCCAGACTATTGTGGTACCGGGGCGGGGGGCAAGCTGTTGTCTCACGGCAAACGACAGGCCAATTATTAGAATACCGTATAATATGAAACCGGCATTCATCCATTCAGGGTGAGGCGCGCCCACCGCGGAAAGCTGACTCATGGTATTTTCAATGTGGTTATAGCCCGGTGTAACCGCGGCCCCGACAAGCACGAGCGCAATTACTACCAGTGGAGACAGTACCCCGCAAATTGCCAGATACCTCGACAGACGAGCAAACCAGAATGAACTTACTGTCTTTACTCTCATTGCCCCGTTCCAGTATCTCTATGTCAAGAACAGTTATGCACTTTCTAGTATATACCATGACTTTTTATATAGGAAACATGCATGAGATAAATTCCTCTGGACTTACAGGAATAGAGCATAAGATATTAGACCAGAACTCTCAAATCCTTCCATAACATGAGCAATGTATCGTTTCACCATGCGATTCCTAAAGCTGGTGGATTTAATGAGATAATAATCACATAACAAAGACCAAGAATTACTTAACATGAATCTGGTATGTATTAGCTTCCTGAAGGTCAACATATACACGGTGACGAATATTGGTATTTCACGAGGGATGATGAGATGACAGGTTATGCACAGGCACCTGATAAAATCGAGACTGCCACATTTGCCTTGGGCTGATTCTGGGGACCCGACTCCCGGTTCGGGAGTCTCGATGGAGTGATTCGAACACGGGTGGGTTATGCCGGCGGTACGACGAGCTGTCCTACTTATCACAACATCGGTAACCATTCCGAGACGATACAGATTGACTATGACCCAGACAGAATTTCTTACGAGGAACTGCTAGACGTCTTCTGGGTTAGCCACAGGCCAACTACGAAGCCCTGGTCAAGACAGTATCAGTCTGTCATTTTTTATCACAGTGATGAGCAACGCCAACTAGCCCTGGCAACCAAACAACGTGAAGAGGCCAGACTGGGACGTAGCGTCCTGACCGAGATTGTCCCCTTTCCAGTATTTTACCTGGCCGAAGACTATCATCAGAAGTATTACCTGCAACAGATACGGGAACTGATGAATGAGCTCCGCGCAATGCACACGGACTTCAGCGACTTTATAAACTCCACAATCACAGCACGCATTAATGGCTATGTGGGTGGCTACGGCTCTCTGGAATCGCTAGAGGAGCAGTTGATTTCTTCTGGTCTTTCATCAGTCGCAAGCACCAGGCTCCGAGAAATCAGACACAAAAATTTTCCTGCAGCAAGCTGTAGCATAAGCCGCTATGGTGAGGCATAAGGACTTGTCGGTCTTATTATTAGTGATAGGACGCTTCCTAATTGAGGGGATAAATCGGGTAATACTATTTTAGCGGTCATGTCCCAAATAGCTTGCTAAAACTTTTAGATTATGTTATACATTCAGGACACATAGCAACCATCGGGGGAAAAAGAGAATGCCGCGTGCCAGAGCTATCTTCACCAATATGTCTGTCCCCATGCCGCTTTACCGGAAGCTGTACCTCGTATTGCGCAATAATCTGATAAAGGTCTGGAAGCGGCAGAGTTGCTGTGGTCACCCCGGCGAACCAGGCTGCTGAGAGACAGGAGAGCAATCTCCCGGTCAGGGAGATTAGAACAAACAGAAGGACAATCTGTAGCATTAAAGGGAGGTGCTGCCATGGCCGAAAAGACCAGAGTATCAGTCCCTCGACTCCGCCGATTCAACCTCATCATGGGAACTTTTCACCTTGTACAGGGTATCCTCATGCTAGTGCTCAGCAGTGATTTTTCCCTGCCGGTCACCAGCGCGTTCCAAGTTTTTGACCCGGCGGCAGGCAAACTGGTAACGTCGTATGACACTATTATCGACCTCCGCATCGGGCCGCTGGTGGCCGCTTTCCTGCTGATATCGGCAATTGCCCACTTCACGATTTCCGCTCCCGGTGTCTTCGGCTGGTATTCCCGTAACCTGGAAAAGGGTATCAATCACGCCCGCTGGATGGAGTATTCTTTGAGCGCCTCACTGATGATTGTGCTCATTTCCATGCTGGTCGGTATCTATGATATTGCCAGCCTTATCCTCATCTTTGCTGTTAACGCGACCATGATTCTCTTCGGCTGGCTGATGGAGATATTCAACCAGCGGACGGAGAAGACAAACTGGCTACCGTACTGGTTCGGCATACTTGCCGGGGCAATTCCCTGGGTCGTCATCGCAATCTATCTGATAGGGTCGGGAAACGAGGCCGGAGGCCCTCCGGGTTTCGTATATGCAATCTTTTTTACCATCTTCCTGTTCTTCAACAGCTTCGCGGTCAACATGGTACTACAATATAAGAAGGTAGGCCGGTGGCGGGACTACCTCTACGGGGAGCGGGCCTATATCATCCTGAGCCTGGTAGCCAAGTCGGCGCTGGCCTGGCAGGTGTTCGGCAGTACCCTCCGCCCGGTATAGGAATGGTGCAGTATGGCAGTAAAAGTTATCACTGACAGCACGGCTGACCTCAGCCCCGACCTGGTCAAGAAGCTGGGCATCGGGGTGGTACCTATCTATGTCCGCTTCGGCAATGATGTCTACCGGGATGGAGTCGACCTGGACAGCGACGAGTTCTTTGAGAAGCTGACCACTGAAACGTCTCACCCGGCCACCTCCCAGCCAACGCCGGCAGACTTCTCGGGCATCTACTCAAAGCATTCAAACAATGCCGACGGCATCATATCGATTCATATCTCTTCCAGGATAAGCGGCACCTACAATTCCGCCCTGCTGGCGAAAAAAATGTTCGATTCGTCGTGCCCGATTGAGGTTGTCGACTCCATGTTCAACTCGGGGGGACTGGCCCTGGTTGTCCTGGCAGCCGCCAGACTGGCGCGGAGGGGGAAGAGCCTGCCGGAGGTGCTCGAAGAAACTCGAAAAGCCATCCGCCAGATTGAAATGCTCGGCATGTTCGATACGATGACATACCTGGCACGGAGCGGGCGTATCAACCGGGCAATCGCCGCCACCGGCAACATTCTGAACGTGAAACCTCTGCTCACCTTCCGTGACGGTGAGATTGTGCGCGCCGGCATGGTGCGCGCCGCCTCCCGGGGCATGGACCAGCTCTATAATTTCGTGAGGTCCAGAGGAAACATCCGGGAACTGGTCATCGTTCACAGCGCTGCCCCCGAGCAGGCAGACAGTCTCAGGGAGCGGCTTGACCCCGTTTTCCCTGCGAAAAATATCACCGTCCTGAAGATGGGGGCGGCCCTCGGTGCTAACGGGGGGCCGGGGGTAATACTTGTTGCCCTCAGAACTGGCGACTAGCCATTGCTCATCGTGGCCAAGTTCCCGTCGGAGAGACGATATACCTCCACAGCGGTATCATGAAACAGGGCGACCTTCTCATAGTAGGAGAAGTCTTCGACGATGCGTTTTAAGGCGTTCCACATAACGGTGTATGAATACGACGCCTTATCGACCGGGAAGTTGCTTTCGAACATGCAACGGTCCACCCCGAACCGCTCAATGCACCAGAGATAATACGGCGCCATGGCTTCAGCCAGCTCGGTTGAGTCCGGCGGAGTTTCCCGTTCATCCCAGCCGAAGCCGCAGACCGGCATGCCGAGGCCCCCGAGCTTCACGACCACGTTGGGGCAGGCCGATAGCTCAGTAATACTGTCCTTCCATTGCTGAAATATCTCCTCGTGTTTCCCCGCGTAGGGACCGGTACCGATTATGCCCCCGACGTGGTCCAGGATAATGGTGGTATCAGGGAAGGCCCTGGCCAGGTCAGCCAGTTCCGTAATCTGAGGGTGATAAAGCCAGGCATCGAAACTCAGGCCGTACTTCTGCAGGTAGCCAAAACCCTCACGAAATTTAGAATCCAGTAACAGTCCTTTGGGAGGACTCATATAGCGGGTGATTTCAGGACTGGCATCCCAGACAGTCGAGTGCCTAATCCCGCGAAATCGGTTAACGCTGGCAGCCATGTGGGCTTCGAGCACCGGCGCTACGGCGGCACCCAGCGTGAGGTCGGCGTGGCTAACTATTCCGGCAGCGACTCTGGTTGTACCGTACTGCCCGCTGGCGCTCTGGGCAGCAACACCCTGCACGAACTCCGTCTCACCAACACACCGCATCTCCTCGGGCCCTCCCTCTCGGTACATAGAATGGCACTCCACAAACACGGTCTGAACGATGTTATGGCCGTCTCCGATATCCGCCAGCAACCCATCGAGCAGGTAGGTGTTTCTGGGACGGTCATCACGGGCGACACGGTCCCACAGGTGATGGTGCGGGTCGCAGATAGGCAACTCGGGTTCTATTATCTCCTCTGCCATCATCCTCACCAGTACTTCAGGTTCGGCTACCATCTCGTATCTCCTCTCCACAGAACTTGTTGACAGTAAGTGCAGGCACCCGGTTAGTCTTCCTCCATATCCCCCTGCAACATTGCTTTCATCATATCGACGCTGCACATATCACACGTTTCGCCCTCTTCATGATGTTTCTCCCTTGCCAGGGAAGGGGCATCCAGAACGACGTCGACCACGCGAGACACGCCGGAGCTTTCCGCTTGCCAGACAATATGGACCCGCTTGCCTTCGGGGTCGAGATAACTGTTCACGCCAGCGGGTCTGTCGTCGCCCTCAAGCCAAATCGGCATGGCGAAAGGGTCATCCCTGGTGCAACCGGTCTCGCTCACGGTGGAATAGAGGTCGCTGATTGTCCTGCCGGTATCGCCATCGAAACTGAACCCTTTAAGAAGCATCAACATGCTGTCTACTTTTTCAGACATATCCCCCTCCTACTCCAGTTGAATTACAGTGTTTGCAATTTCATTTCTGGCTGCGATTCTATGCCGCCTTGGTGCTCAAAGTCTAGAGGTAAACAGAAGCGATGTCAAGCAAATAGACAACATAAGTAGTGTGTCATTGCGAGGGGCCTTGAGCCTCCGTGGCAATCTCATTTATGCACCGGACGAGATTGCTTCGCTCTGCTCGCAATGACGGAATAACCAAGTACGAATAGAATTGAAAAACCAAGGGGGGCATAACTTTTCTTGTCGTGTCTTTCCCTTTATTGGGGGGAGAGAAACCAAGGGGGACACCCCCTTGGAATCCCCCGTTCCGAGGGGTTCCACCCCTCGAGCACCCCAAAACGGTGAGCAGGCTGGTTTTTATGCAAGCACTCGAGCACCTTACAGGCATGCTTTACTCATGCAGAACATTCTTAATCGGGCCAAAGGCTAATAAATGAAGGAAGTACAGCCTCAGGAATAAATAAGCATTCTAGATATTGCCAAAAGGGTGTTCAAGAGGGGCTGCGCCGCTCTTTTTCCTTAAAGGGCGGGGGGCGGGAAAAGATTAATCGGGAGGACGGGGCCACGTCCAGACTAACGTCTGGATGTGCAAAACTCCCTTGACTATAGCAATTCAGAGGCTTATCATACAGCAATCCTTATCGAGAAGGTTCTAACAAGGATTCATCCTGAAGGATTCTTCCTGAAGGAGGGTATTATGAGCGTTTTACTTGAACCGGGGGACATATTTCTGACCCGCGGTCATTCTTTTATCAGTCGGGCTATACGGTTTTGTACCCGTGGCATCGGGGAGAGCCGCACCAGGGTAAACCACGTGGGACTGGTCGTGGCGGCGGGGGACTTGAAAGAAGCCATCGTGGTGGAAGCACTCAGCATGGTCAGGCGTCACCGGCTCTGGCACCAGTACGGCCCACCCAAGGAGGACCTGGTGGCCGTATACCGGGCTACTAACCTGACACCGGACGAGGTCAAGGTGATTGTCGCCACGGCGGAAAGACAGGTGGGTAAGAAGTACGGGTACCTGAAAATCGTGGCGCATTTCCTGGACTGGTTGCTGCTGGGGGCCTACGTGTTCCGGCGACTCGTGCCGGACGGCAAGTACCCCATCTGCTCATGGGTGGTGGCTTATGCCTTCAGTAAGGCCGATAAGAATTTCGGGGTGGAGCCCGGGGCAGCCACGCCCGACGATATCTGGGACTTCATCGTGGGTAACCCGGACAAGTATAAAGAAGTCCGCCCCCTCACCCCACTCGTCCCGTAGCGGGCGGTTGGTAGTACACCTACCAGTGGTGCGAGCGAGCTACTCAAGAATCCGAAGGGTTTCTAGTATGTGCTCGTAATCCAGTTTGGCCTGGTCTGCATTCTCCGCATCAGAATCTATTGATATCTGCCATACCGCGTCTTGAGCATCAAAGAACAATTCTCTGTTAACCACGGGAACTGCCCTGGTCCGGGTACCAGCATCATCTAAATCATTCCAAGCATCAGGTAAAATTGTGTATGAAACGACTATCTCCCATCCTTCCATCCCGCCTACCGTTACCCGGTTTTTTTCTAGTAGCTTAAAGTCCTCACTATAACCTGCTCGTACTAGCCATTTATATTCGGCAATTGCTTCGTTTGCGGCAGCTTCTGCTCCGTGAAAGTACCTGCCTACTTTGTGGATGTATATTCTAGCATTCTTAAAGTCCCATTCAGCCTCTGGTGGGGGTTCTATTCTATCGCTACTAATTATTCGACCATCGACAATTTCCACAGGATTACCATAATCTATGTTGGATAGAAAAACACTTGTGGACAGAAACCCAGGCATAGGTTGGTAGCTATATAGTTTGTAATCCGATGGATATTCGAACGAAAAGCCTGGAATGGCACCTTCTGCGGTAAACGTAATATATTCGTCTCCATCAGTGTAATCAATCGGTTCATAGACTTTCACAGCACCTCCACCACAACCACCAAATAAATGCGGTGAGACACATACAGCTATTGCTACATACGCAAACCTTAGATTTCTCTTTTCCATCTTCATCACTTACTCAAGAATCCGTAAAGTCCCTAATATGTGCTCTTAATCCAACCTGGCCTGGTCCGCATTCCCCGCATCAGAATATAATCGTATCTCCCATATCGTATCTTGATAATCAAAGAACAAGAATCTATTAACCACAGCAACTGCTCTCGTGCGCGGACAAGGGCCGTCGACGAAAACAGGAGGTAAATCAATATAGGAAATAACAATCTCCCAGCCTTCCAGCCCGGCGACAACCACGCGGTTCTTCTCCAGAAGCCTGAAGTCTTCACTCCAACCCCTCGTCACCCACTGTCTGTAAGCATCAATTTTCCTCTCTACCTCAGTTTCTGCTCCAGACTCGTTTGCTCTATAAACAAATATCTGCATATGCTTATAATCCCATTCCGCTTCCGGTGGACACCCGATAATATCGCCTTTAATTATTTCACCGTTGACAATATGCTCCTGATAATAATCCACATCAGATAGCAGCACGCTTGTAGACGGATACTGAGGCATAGGTTGGTAACTGAGCAGATTGTAGTCTGACGGATATTCGAAGGAAAAGCTGGGAACAGCGCCTTCTGCGGTAAACGTAATATATTCGTCACCATAGGCGTATTCAATCGGTTCATAGACTTTTATAATTGGAGGGGTTATCACCACCGTCCAGTCCATCTCATCACGTAACTCCCACCAATCATACTCTCTGGAGAATATTAACTCGCCTTCCGCATTCCTGGCATCAATCTGGCAGTAGCCGTCCATCATCGCAAATGATGCGTAAATGTGCTCACCAGGCTCCAAATTACCCAACGTAACAAAATAGCCGGTAGGACCAACGTCGAAGTATATGGTCAGGGTCTCCTCAGTGCTATTTTCTATTCTAATATCGTGGCCAGGATCACAGGCGATTAACAAGGGTAGCATGATACCGATAAGTAACATCAGGCTAAACAGAACCAGTAATATCTTGCTCTTATACTTCATTTAAATCTCTTTTCCGGGTCTTTGTTCCTGAGATTGTATCGCCTGTACTTCCTCTGTCAATACATTTTTCCCACCCGCGTCAAGTTGTTAAAGTTGTCATTATGAGGAGTCCCGATGTAATCGGTGCGACGAAGTAATCTCAAGAAAATCAGAGATTGCTTCGCCTTCGGCTCGCAATGACACACTGCTACTATTCTCTACTCGCAGAAACAACAAACAAACAGAACCTTTTCACACTATGACTACCTCAGGATGCCAGAATGACCCCTTTGGCTCACCATATCTGTCTCGAAATGTCTTATCTGCCCCCACCGCCTGATGAGAGAATAGAACCGGAGACAAACTTGATTCGGGCTGCTGGTCTTATGGGACGATAGTACCTGCCGGGATACTACCAAAAGAGGATTCGGTATGCCGGCAGGTCATGCTAGAGTAGACAGTACAGTTATGGGTCGGGCAGGGGACGGAGCCTGGCAGGAGGTGGAGCCATGACTACAGAAAATACCACTTACGAATGCCCCCGATGCAACAGCGTTATCAGTATTAAACAGAGGGCAGGACAGGCCGATTTCTTCACGTGTCCGGCTTGCCTCGAGGGTGAGATAGCCAGTCGGACGGGCCAGACAGATGCCGATAGAATCGCCGGCACCCTGTTGAGCGGGGCGAGGGAGTGGATTATCCTGGTACCATCCCTGGAAACGATGGCCACGGGCTAATCTCCGTAATGTCCTGATAGCACTCTGAGTTCCCTTCACCCCTTCTTCGTAACTGCCACCACCGGCACTCTTTAGCTTCCTACCTTCCTTCTACCTTCTCTTACCATCCCTGCCTTTATGTATATTCAGACCATTCTTCTACGTAGCAATAGCCTGTTCCTATACCTCTTCGGTATGGCATCCGCAGTCCGTCCGGCCTAATCCCAATTCTTTATGAAACCTTAATGAAACATTTATGGTATCTTCATGATATTTATGCTTGCCTCCAGATACGTGTGTTAACCTTTTGATAGGTGGTACAGCAG
>Ga0209536_100008507_pt1 | contig 15376 bp, 13 predicted proteins | sample DeeMarSeWOR28_12_FD_187461 | JGI IMG/M metagenome (GOLD analysis project Ga0209536, IMG submission 187461) | Marine sediment microbial communities from White Oak River estuary, North Carolina - WOR-2-8_12 (SPAdes) (version 2) | ecosystem: Environmental > Aquatic > Marine > Intertidal zone >...
TTAAATTATAACCTTATGGAATCATTATAAAATTAAAATCTTTCCCGCCGGTATAATTTTTGCTTGCAAGTATACTGACCATATTTGCGGAGGTGTTCTTCGGGGGGAAGCCCACATATCTGCATTCACTATCATCAACTTGGCCAATTATATGCAAAAAAAATAAATCTGCCTGCCGTGGCGACAGCGCCGGAATATTCAGGTTCCTTCTTGACACCCGGCAGTTTTTCATCTACGTTGAACGACACAACTATATAAAATCAATACCATTTCCGTCGCTTGAAGGAGGCGCGCCATGCAGAATGTACGCCACCCCAACTCGGTTATATCGGCTCAGAGCTTCATATGGATCGGTATTGGGATCGGTTTGTTGTATTGGCTGCTGGAATCGTTGATGCACATTACCGTCTTCGGGGAAGGCCATTTCATGGAACACGTATTCACCCCGGACGTTCATGAAATCTGGAAACGCCTGTCAGTTTTCGTTCTCATCATTCTCTTCAGCATTTACGCCCAGCGCAGTATCAATATCCGCCGGCGCACCGAAGCGGCCCTGGCGGACCGGGAAAAAGAGCTTTCCCGCATTCTCGAAAACAACCCCGCAGGAATCATGCTGGTTGACGCCATCAGCCGCAAGGTCAGCTGGGCCAACTCCAACGCCATCAAATTGATCGGTTCTTCCAAGGAAACCATCGAAGATCAGGTCTGCCACAAGCACCTGTGCCCGGCCGAGATCGGCAACTGCCCCATCCTGGACGGCGGGCAGAAAATCGACCTGTCCGAACGGGTTCTCCTGGCTGCGGACGGCAGCCAGCTGCCGGTCCTGAAAAGTGTCACCCGTGTCCATTACGATGGCCGAGAGCACCTGCTGGAGGCCTTTTTCGATCTGTCGGACCGCAAAAAAATGGAGCGGGACCTGCAGCAGGCCCACGCCGAGCTGGATCAGATCTTCCAGACCGCCTCGGTGGCCCTGCGGCTGGTGGACAGCAGCTTCAATGTTCTCAAAATCAACAACACCTTCGAGCGCCTGACCGGGGTCAAGGAAGCGGAAGCCATCGGCAAAAAATGCCACGAGATATTTTCCGGACCCACCTGCTTTACCGAGCAGTGCCCCATCCACCGGATTGTCGACGGCAAGGAAACGGTGGAAAGTTATGTGGACAAAGAGCGGCCGGACGGCAAAACCATCCCCTGTATCCTCACCGCCACGCCTTTTGTGGGTCCGGAGGGCGACATCATCGGTGTCGTGGAGTCGTTCCGCGATATCACCGAGCTGAAAAAAGCCCAGCAGGCCATCGAGTCCGAGCGCGACAAGCTGGAGCGGATCCTTTCCCACCTCCACGAGGGGGTCAGCATCATCAACGGTGATTTACTGGTGGAATACCAGAATGACATCTTCGATGATTATTTCGGGGCTTGCGAGGGCCAACCCTGCTACGCCGCCATTCAGGGAGAGCAGCGTCCCTGCGAGCCCTGCCTGATGCAGGCGGCGGTTTCATCCGGCCGGATTCAACAGGCCGAGTTCGAAACCGCTGACGGCCGCAGCTTTGAAAAAGCCTACACCCCGGTGACGGACATCGACGGCCGCAAAAAAGTGGTGAGCCTGTGGCGGGATGTGACCGAAAAGAAGGCCGCCACGGCGGCCATCATGCGCGCCGAGCAGCTGGCGGCCCTGGGCGAGCTGGCCGCCGGCGTGGCCCACGAAATCAACAACCCGATCAACGGCATTATCAACTACGCCCAGATCCTGGCCAACAACTCCGCAAAAGGCGACCGGGTGCACGACATTGCCTCACGCCTGATCCGGGAGGGGGACCGCATTGCCCGGATCGTGGAGGGCCTGCTGTCCTTTGCCCGCCGCCGCTACGAAGATAAAACCATTATCTCCATCGATGAGATCCTGTCGGATTCCATGGCGCTGACGGCCGCCCAGCTGCGCAAGGACAACATCACCGTCAGCACGAATCTTCCGGAGGATCTGCCGAACATCAAGGCCCAGGCCCACGAAATCGAGCAGGTCTTTGTCAACATCATCAGCAACGCCCGCCATGCGCTGAACGAAAAATTTGCCGCCTCCCACGAGAATAAAACCCTGGAAGTGGCCGCCGAATCCATAACTACCAACGGCAAGCCCATCGTCCGGGTCAGTTTCAAGGATTATGGCTCCGGGATACCGGCTGCCATCATCGACAAGGTGATGAACCCCTTTTTCTCCACCAAATCCGAGGGCAAGCGCACCGGACTGGGGCTGAGCATCAGCCACGGCATCATCGAGGAGCACGGCGGGCGCTTGAAGATTGAAAGCGAAGAGGGCCGGTATACGAAAGTCGTGATGGAGCTTCCCGCTCTTTTGCAAACCTGACACCGAAGGACACCGGCATGCCAAAGCACATACTGGTCGTCGATGACGAGGAAAGCATCCGCTTCACCTTTGAGACCTTTCTGGCCGAAGAGGGCTACCGGGTGTCCAGCGCGGCCGACTGCGAGAAAGGCGTTGCGCTCCTGCGCGAGAAGGACTTCGACCTGATTTTTGCCGACATCATCCTGCCCGGCAAAACCGGCATCGACCTGCTGAAAGCCGCCCGGGAGATCGCCCCCAGTGTCCCGGTCATCATGATCACCGGTGCGCCCAGTGTCGACACCGCCACCGAATCCATGCGCATCGGTGCCTTCGACTACATCGTCAAGCCCATCCGTCAGGGCTCCCTGATGCGGGCGGTCAACATCGCCCTCAAGCACAAGGCCGTCAAGGACGAAAGCGAGCAGTGCCGCCTGAACTTCGAGGCCATTTTTCGCAGCGTCAACGACGGCATCATCACCGTGGACGAGAACATGGAGGTCGTGGAGGTCAACGACGCTGCCAAAGTCATTTGCGGTTTCAAAAGGGAGGCGGCCGTGGGCAAGCCCCTGCAGAAGCTCTCGGACCGATGCGACGGCAACTGTCTGGTCGCGCTTACCGAGACCCTCAAAACCCGCCGGCCGGCGGAGCTGAAGTATGTCGAATGCCATACCGCCGATGGACACCAGCAGGTGGTGAGCGTAACCGCCTCGCCGCTGCTGGACGTCAAGGACCGCTTCAGCGGGGCGGTGATGGTCGTGCGCGACGAAACCCGCCTGGTCAGCCTCGAGCGCCGCCTGCAGGTGCGGCAGGAGATCGACAACATCGTCGGCCGCAGCGAGGGCATCAGTAAAGTGCGCGCCATGATCCGGGATCTGGCGGACGTCCAGACCACGGCCCTGATCACCGGCGACAGCGGCACCGGCAAGGAGCTGGTGGTGGACGCCCTGCATTACAGCGGCGAACGGCGCACCGGCCCCCTGGTCAAGGTCAACTGCGCGGCCCTTTCGGAAAACCTGCTGGAAAGCGAGCTGTTCGGGCACGTGGCCGGTGCCTTCACCGGTGCGGTCAAGGATAAAATCGGCCGCTTCCAGCGGGCCGACGGCGGCACCATCTTCCTGGACGAGATCGGTGAGATCTCCCAGCGCATGCAGCTGCGGCTGCTGCGGGTCATCGAGAACATGGAGTTCGAGCGGGTGGGCGACGCCACCCCCATCAAGGTCGACGTGCGCCTGGTGGCGGCCACCAACCGCGAACTGGAAAAGCGGGTTAAAATAGGGGTCTTCCGGGAAGATCTTTACTACCGCCTCAAAGTCGCCCAGATCCACGTACCGTCCCTGCAGGAGCGCCGGGACGACATCCCCCTGCTGGTGGAGCACTTCCGGCGCAACTTCAACCGCAAGTTCGACCGGGAAATCAAGGGCATCTCCTCGGAAGTCGAGCAGATGTTCCTCAACTACCCCTGGCCCGGCAACGTACGCGAGCTGGAAAACCTGCTGGAGCACACCTTCATCCGCTGCCGCCAGAAGGTGATTACCGCCGAGAACCTGCCCCCGGACTTCCGCAGATTTGTCGACGCCCACCTCCATCCCGCTGATCTGAGCCCCGCAGACGAAGCCGAGGCCATCCGCAAGGCCCTGGCCAGAGCGGGCGGCAACAAAAGCGAGGCCGCGCGCCTGCTGGGAATGAGCCGCCGCACCATCTACCGCAAGATGGAAAAGCACCGCATCGGGCTGTCCTGACGATGACGGCCGGGCATCCGCTGCCCTTCCCCCGGCTTTAAAAAAACCGCTTGCCTTTCTCCAGCGAAGACCGGTTGATGGTCAGATGCCCGTTTGATATCCGGCTCTTGAGATTGATGGGCGCGCAGGCGCCGATATAATCCCAGATCACGTCTTCCAGGCGGTACCCTATCCGGCAGGCGATGCAGACCACCTCGTTTTTCTCCCGCACGTAGCCGAGCTTGTATTTGAAACAGCTGTAGCAGGCGTCGAAATGGGCCTGCAGCCGCCCGCTGCCGTCGGTGCGCACGAAGAAATTGACGTTGCGGCCGTCCCATTTATAGGTAAAAAAATGGACCCCGCCGTCGTTGACCGACTCCAGGGGGATGCGGACGCGTGCGCCCGCGGGCACAACGATGCGGTGCTCCGGCGCCTGCTTGCTGCAGCCGGCCGCCAGCAGGCACGCAACGGTTATCAGCCACAGGGCTGTCTTCATGGCAAAATACCCTTTTAGCCGCGCATCACCAAGTCCGGATCGGTAATGGCCGTCTTCCAGGACGGTATGATGGTGGCCAGCATGTACGGCAGCACCGACAGAAACCAGACCACCACGATCAGAAAGACCTCGGCATGGGGCGTCAGCTGGAACCGGGGAAACAGGACGGACCAGCCTTTGAGCATGGGGGCAAACACCGTGCCGCCGAAATAGAACACGTGCACGTGGGCGGCGATCACCCCGGTCAGAAAACACAGCATCGAGATGCAGAAGCCTTCCCAGAACTTGAGCTCCAGGATGTGGGAAACCTCCCAGCCCACGGCCTTGAGGATGCCGACGGTGCGGCGCTCGTCGGCGCTCAGGCCCGCGGCCCGGTCAAAGGCCAGGATGGCGAAAGCCGCCAGGCAGCCGGCGAAGGCCGTGATCATCACGCCGCTGCGCCAGTCGAACAGCGCATCGTAGGTTTTCAGGATCTGCTCGCGGCTGATCGGGCGCGCATCCGGCAGGCGCTCCTGGATCTTGCGGGCCACGGTGTCGATTTCCCGGGTGTTGGGGATGCGGGTGACCAGGTCGGTGGCGGCCCCCGCCGGGATGTTGAAGATTTTGCGCCAGTCCGCCACCGCCATCACCACCAGGTCGTTGGTCAGCAGCTGGGAGGAGGATTGAAAGATCCCCTTGACCCGCAATACGTAGAGCCGGCCGTCGCCCCCCCTGACCGGGATGATGTCGTCGGGCTCCAGCAGGCGGGCGTCGGCGATGCCCTGCCCGATAACGCAGCCCCAGCTTTCCGCGGGGGTGAAGAACCGTCCCCTGACCATGGATCGAACCTCTGACGGCAGGACGTCCGCCCCCATGAAGGTGTAATTGGCCCGGGTGGGGGGGTCATAGTAATAGCCCCAGAACCGCGGGGTGACGCTTTTGACCCCGCGGATTTTTTCGATGGCCCGGCAGTATTCCAGGGGAATCCAGCCGTGGCGGCCGGCGGTGACCCGCTGGACGATCAGCTCGGGGGTCTGGTCGAAGAGCAGGGTGGCCTCCTTTTTGAGCGCCTGGGAAAAAAACAGGACCGACGCCAGGGTGAACACCACGAAGGTGTAGACCAGCACCACCGCCAGGTTCTTGATTTTGTGGCGCATCAGGGTGGACAGCGCAAATTCCAGTATTTTAAGATGTCGGTTCATGTTCCCTTTTTCCATAGGCCGCGGCACCCGCAGCGGGTTCCGCGGCGGCTTCCGGCCTGAAGGGCCGCTCGAGCGGCGGCAGGGGCGCCAGGGCCCCTTCCGGGAAATGCTCCAGGGCGCCCATGCTGTCCTGGAAAGCCGCAAACGTGTCGGCCTGGGACATGTGCCGGGTGTAGCGCGCGCCGGTCCAGATGGCCAGGTCGGTGAGCTCGAAGGCCCGGACCAGCTGCCGGTTGCAGCGGCGGGCCGGCGCGGTGCGGTCCGTGTCGAAATGCCCGGCGGCCACCAGCAGCGCCAGGGCCAGCGCTTCGACGACCATCAGCAGTGTAAAAATGCGGTACCTCATGTTGTTCATTTCTCAGCCCTCCGTCAGCCCTTCGTCCGCTTCGGAAAAAAGCGAGATAAAATACCCCATGATGGCATGGATCTGCGCCCGGTCGAGCTTGTGTTTCCAGGCCGGCATCTGCAGCGGCGGCTCGGGCCCGTTGAGATCCAGGCGCGCGGCGTTTTTGCCGTTTTCGATCAGCTCGACGGCGGCCTTGAACCGGCTCATCACCAGCCGGTATCTGGATATGTCCGGCGGCCCTGCGGGGTTGGCCAGGTCCGCCCGGGCGCGAATCAGCCCCAGGAAGGCCTGCCGGTCTTCCCCGTCGGTCAGGAACAGTTTGGCCGCGGTGGTGTCGTGGTTGGGAACGGATTTTTTGATGTAATTGTAGTTGGCCACCCCGCCGCGCCCCCCCGGGCCGTGGCAGGTGATACAGCCCATGGACTGGTACAGGTATTCGCCCAGGGCCACGGCATCCGCCCGGGAAGCTTCTACAAAGGCCGGCAGGCACAGGCTGCAGGCAATCGGCCGGGGCTGGGCCGGTTTTTCCCCCGGCGGGGTGACGACGATCCAGCCCTGCATGTAAAAATGGCAGCCCCCGCACATCGAGGTGCAGTAGTACTGGAAAACCCCCGCCCGGGTCGCGGTGTAGCGGACCTCCTTGACGTACCCCGGTTCCACGTCCACCGGGCCGATGCCCAGTTCGGGCGTGTAGAACTGGTGAAACACGTCGGCGCTGGCAAAGCGCAGCACCACCGTCTCGCCCCGGGTCAGGTGAATGGTGGCCGGCTCGAAGGATTTCCACCAGTAGTTCAGGCCGTTGGCCGTCTTCAGGGTCCAGACGCCCCGGTTGCCCACGCCGGTGATGGTGATGACCCGCTCGCTGTAGAGGGACGGCCGGTGGATCTGCTGGTAGTAAAGCACCGCCAGCGGGACGGCCGCCAGGACGAGCAGCACGCTTATGACAGCCAGTTTTTCTTTCATGGCTCAACCTGCAAACAGCGTTATAAAGGACATGACGATCGCGGTGCAGACCACGGCCGGGGGGATCAGGCTCAGGACGGCCGGCCGGCGTTCCCCCCACAGGGTCAGCGCGATGGCATATCCACGTTTGAGTGCAAAGGCCAGGCCGATCAGCAGCAGCGGCAGCTGGACGTACACCATGGTTTGGGGCCAGAGCGGCTGCCACGCCTGCCCGGCGGTGCCCAGCAGGTCCCACCCCCAGCCCAACGGGTCGGAGGCGGTCGCCTGGATGTAGGACCAGTTGACCATCATCAGCGGAATGCTGAAGGCCGCCCAGGCCGTCAATCCCAGCGGCACGAGCAGAAACGTGTAGCGCCGGAAAAGGGTTTTGACCGCCACCCGCTTCGAGCCGGCCAGCAGCCGGCCGAGGCCGCAGGCCGCGGCCCAGATCCCGGGCAGCACCGCCAGGGCCCCGCACCAGATAATGCCGGCATAGATCAAAAACCCGCTCCAGTCGCCGACCTCGCTGATGTTGGCCCAGGACTTGACCGTGCCCCAGGTGCCCAGCAGGGTCACCGAGTACACCAGGGCCACCCCCACCATGATCAGGGCCTTCCAGGCTTCGTCGGTCCCCTTGATGTGAACGTCGGCGCAAAAGGGCCGCAGGTTCACGGTCATGTTGCCGTTGGGGCAGGCCTTGACGCACTCCATGCACATGCCGCAGTAATTGTTGCGCGCCAGGCGGCCCGGGTTCTGGGCCCAGGGGCAGCCCCAGCCGTTCTCGCCGCCCGCCAGGCAGGCCTTGCTGCGGCAGCTCCTGCAGGCATCGGCGTCCCGCGGGCGCACTTCCACCACCGCGGCCATGGCATACAGGCTCAGAAAACCGCTGACCGGGCAGATGTAGTTGCAAAACGACCGCTGCCGGTAGATCACCGCCAGCACCGTGGCCGCCAGGACGAGGCCGAGCAGGACCGCCGCGGTGGTCACCGGCCGGGTGACCAGCACCGCGCTGAACGTGCACAGGCCCAGAAACAGCACGTTCTGCAGCCAGATGTTGGACAGCTTCGCCGGCCATTTGCGGAACTTTTTCCACATGGTGCGGGCGTCGGCCCGCACCCCGATCAGCCGCCGGCGCTGGAGCCACTCGCCGAAAAAGGGGAAGGGGCAGGCCATGCACCAGATCCGCGCCCCGAAGGGCAGCAGCACCGTTATCAGCAGAAACCACCACAGGATCCACACAAAGGTGATGGCGATGTTGCGGTTGCCGATGGGCGAGCCCCAGAAGCCGGCAATGGCGAACAGCACCAGAAAGCCCAGGCCCGGCAGCATGAAGGCGAACTGAAACCAGCGCCGCCGCAGCAGCCAGCCCAGGCCGGGCACGGCCCGCACCAGGTCCAGGCGCCAGGCCCCCGGCCGGGAAGGCTCCCGGGGAGCGGTTACCATCAGGAAAAGCCCCGCCAGCAGGATGCCGGCCGCGCCCCCCATGCCCGCCCGGTAGGGGTGGTTGGGCTCGACGATCATCTCCCCCTGCATGAAGGGGTGCAGGGTGCCGCAGGTCACCGAACAGCGGTAGCGGTATTTGCCGCAGCGCTCGGCCCGGAACACCATCTCCTCCGCCGGGACGTAGGACCCATTCTGCGATGTCCGGCGCAGGTTGAACAGCAGCCGCCCCGGGTAGATGAAGGCGTCCAGGTCGTGGCCTTCCATGAAAAAGCCGTGCACCACGTCCCCGGAGGCCAGCCGGATGCGCACCTCGTCGCCGCGGTTGACCACGATGCGCGGCGGGTCGTAGGCATACTGCCGGGCGCTGATCTCAAATTCTCGCACCTCAGCCTCCGACTGCCCGCCGCCGGGCGCGAGCATGAAAACCGCCGCGCAGGCCAGAAAGATGAAAACGGTCGCGGCCCAGCGCGTTATGGTGCGTATGGTTGGCACGTCGGTTGCCTCATGGTTGATAAACCACTATTAATCGAATTAATAATTAGTTACCCGTCGTTCAGACTTGGTGATCATTCAGATGATCAACCATTTTCAGATCGTCATTCAGAAACGTGCCCATTCTCTGACCGTCATGCCGGACTCGATCCGGCATCCAGGAGCGTTACAGTCTGAAATCGGTCTGGATTCCCTCCTTGCAACTCATCATCATTACTTCGCATACTCCGCCCGGGTGATGGCGATGTCCAACCGGGTGGTCTTACCGGCCGCCACGGCGACCTCGATTTCCCCTCCCTTCAGCTTGAGCTTCTTGTGCCAGGCCTCCAGCACGTATCGGCCGGGCGGCACCCCCTTGATCTCGTATGCGGCGCTCATGGTTTCCGCGTCGATCTCGCCCACCGTAAAAAACGGGTGCTCCAGCACCAGGATGTAGGCGGCCATCTCCAGGTGCAGCTGGCACAGGGTGATGACCATCCCGGTTTTCTCAAACGTGTGGCTGACCGTCTGCCCGGGCCCCCAGGTGCCGATATCCAGGGTCTCGCCCGTGTCGTCGTAGAGAAAATACACGTTGTGGCGGTCGTGGTCGCTGTTGAGAAAGTCCACCGTCGTGCCCTTCTGGACGGCCATGACGTGGGGGACGAACACCAGGCCCTTCTGGTCCATGACCGCGTGTTCGGCCGGCGGCGGGTACTCCCCCGGCGCAACGGGATTCAGATAGACGACCACGTCCTTTAAGCTTTTGGCGCCGGTGGTCTTGACCCGGGCCTTTTCGACCCGGATGACGCCGGACACCGCTCCGGTCCCGGCATCCTGGGCCAGACCGCTAAAAGCCATTCCCAGGGTCGCTGCAATCACCACCAATCGTAAAGCCAGGTTTTTCATCATCACCTCTCGCCAGAAATCCAATCCCAGGAGGGCATGTTTTTTAAAGTCAAACACTGAACAGGGTACAGGCTGAACTTCCAACATCGAACATCGAATTAGGGAAAAAGCCTTTTTTATGTCACCCCCACCCGGCCTCCCCCGTCAAGGGGGAGGAGTTCCTTCCCTCCCCTGGCGGGAGGGATTGAGGGAGGGGGATAAAATGATATCTACCGTATTTTTGTAGATAGATCCGTTTTTTTTATGACCTGCTACACTACCTCAGTCCCAATCTAGAACGCGGCCGACAACAGCACGAACAGCGTATTATCCATCCCCTCCTGCAGCTTGGCCCCTTCGGTGTAGGTCATTAACTCGACGTTCAGCGAAATATTGGCCCGGATGAGGGCCTTGGTCCCGATGATGAGCCGCGAGCGGTCCTGGTCGGGGTCGAGCCCGGCCACGCCGGACGGCAGGTCCAGGTCCAGGCCTTCCCAGCGCAGGTAGGGAATCAGCCACGGGTAAACGTAATAGTAGCCTTCGGCGAACCAGGCGTGGGACGCCACCGAGTCCGACGAGAGGTCGCCGTAGGGGTTGTCGTTGTCGCCGTACATGTAGCCGGCGCCCGCCATCAAATCCTTGTATTGCACCCGGAAGCTGCCCCCCAGGCGCCAGTAGTCGTCATCGGCGCTCCGGCGCACCCCGGCGGCGTCCTCGGTTTCGACCTCGGCCCTGCCCACGTATCCGAACACCGAGAGCATCAGGTTGTCGTCGCGCCAGAACTCCGGGCGGGCCTTGAGGGGATCTTCCTCGGCGGCGTTCGAGCCGTCCATGGGCATGCCCCCGAATTTGTAGACCCCCTGGAAAAAGACATCCCGGGGGGAGCTTTCGGCAATGCCGACAAAATAAATGTCATCTTCGGGAAACTCGTTGACCGGGTTCTTGACGTCGCCGTTGACCAGACCCGTGGTGTAGGCCCAGCGCTTGCCGACCCCGTTGAGCTCGAGGCCCACCAGGGGCTGCAGGCTGAAGGGGTTGCCCTTGAAGTCGTTGAGCCCGCTGGCGGCCAGCTTGACCTTGGGCATGGCCCAGGTGGAGTACTGGTAAAAGTGGGTGCTGTAGTTGTTGGCGTCCCGCGCGGTGTAAAGCGACAGCCCGTGGATGCCCACCGTGCCCGCCTTGAGATTGAACATGTTTTCCGGGCCGAAGAGGTTCTGGTACTGGCCCCAGGCCTTGACGGTGACCCAGGACTCCACCTCGTTGCCGCCGAAGTCCTTGGAGATGTAAATCATGTCGGCGTAAAGGGAGATGTCGTCGCCCAGGGCGTCGGCAAACACCAGCTCGACCTCTTCGGGAAAAAGCAGCATGACGTCGTCGTCCCGGCTGTTGTCCAGGTCGAATTCGGCCAGAAACCGCGCGGCCAGGGACAGCGGTATCTGGGCAGGGATGTCCGACGGCCAGATGGCGTTGGGCCACAGCCGCTTGTAGGAGTCATCCCCCATTTCCACGGGCTCCTGTTTGCGGTAAGTCTCGTCGTCCACGAACTGGTAGCCCCGCATGCGGAAGGCTTCGCCCACGGCGTTGCGCCGGGGAAAGGCCTCGTGGCAGGTCATGCAGCTGGTGCGGTATTTCCTGGAAAAATGGGGCATGCCCCGCGCTGCGGGCAAAACGATCAGGGTGCCGAATATCATCAGAATGGTTGCGATGCCCATAAAGCGCCAGATTTTCGTCATGTTGAATGTCCTCCTTTGCCTAATAGCCCGTGAGTTTGAAATCCGAAAACACCACGGGATAGGTTACCCTCAGGGTGAACAGGCCGTATCCCAGGACCGACACGGCGCACAGCCTTTTCTGGATCGGCGGGATCAGGGCCGCCAGGCTGGCCTTTTGCCGGAAACGGCCTAAAATTCCCGCGCCGGCGCCCGCAATGGCGCCCACCAGTAGAAACAGGTACAGGAAATAGCCCACGAAGTAATATTCCCCCTGCAGCATGCAAAACGGGCAGTGGTGGGTGGGCATCTCGTACAGGTACAGGCAGAAGTACGAGATCAGGGCGGCCAGCGACAGCGGAAACACCGCCACGCTCAGCAGCCCGTAGAGCCCGTCGTACTTTCCGGTCAGCCCGCAGTATACGCCGACGGCCAGGGTCAGCAGCATGCCGGCGTAAAAGACTTCGGCCGCGGTCACCGCCGGCAGGTGGGCCATCCCGGCGGCCACCTGCCGCACCCGCTCGTTGAACAGGGTGCCGCAGCACGAGGTGATGATCTGCGGGTCGAGATTCAGCAGAAAGCGGGTCTGCACCACGGTCTCGGCCACCAGCAGCAGGCAGATGCCCAGCAAAAAGGCGTACTTGAACCGGATCAGGGGGTAGTCCCGGCCGCGGGCGTCCACGTGGTTGACCACCAGCCAGACCCCGCAGGCCACGAAGCTGGCGGTTTTCAGCGCCAGGGCCGCGTAGCCGTACGGGCCGGCGTTGAGCACCCCGGCCGCGCACATGGCCCCGGTAAAATAGACGTGCAGCTGGTTGGCCACGGCGACGAACAGGAAGAGCGAGGCCAGCTCGATGACCAGCATGTGGCCCAGGATGGCGGAGACCAGGTAGGTCTTGCGCTCCAGGCGCAGCTGGTCTTCGCCGGCGCTGGTCGCATCCCACTTGATCAGGATGCGCAGCCCCACGCCCGAGGCGTACAGGGTGAACCCGGCCACCATCAGGGAGGCTAAGGTCAAAGCGATGATGGCCGGGCTGATCAGCATGGCGGTAACCCTCCTTCGTCGATGCGGCCGTAGCGCAGCGCCACCACCCGGTCCACCACCGCCGATTCGATCAGCAGGGGGTCGTGGCTGCCCATCAGCACGGTCTTGCCCTCGGACTTGAGCCGGGCGACGATCTTGAGAAACTGAAGCGCCAGGTCGGTGTCCAGGTGGGCGGTGGGCTCGTCGGCGATGATGAAGGCCGGGTCGTTGATCAGGGCCCGGGCGATGGCCGTGCGCTGCTGCTCGCCCCCCGACAGGTGCTGGACCGGCGCGTGGGCCCGGGACGGGATGTCGAGCGCTTCGAGCAGGAAGAATGCCCGCTCGCGCACCCGGCCGGGGGGCTGTCCCGTGGGGTAGGCCGGCAGCATGACGTTTTCCAGCGCCGTCACCCCCCGCACCAGGTTGAAGTTCTGAAACACGAACCCGAAGCTGTCCCGGCGGATCTGGGAAAGGAACCGCTCCGGCAGGGTGGTCACGTCCTGCCCCCGCACCCGGATGCGGCCGGCGGTGGGGCGCACCATGCACCCGATGATGCTCAGCACGGTGGTCTTGCCCGAGCCGCTGGGGCCCTTGAAGACCGTCACCTGCCCCTCGGCCAGGGTCAGGTCCACGCCCTCGAGGGCCGTAAACCGCCCCGGCCTGCCTTCGTTGAAGGTCTTGGATATAGAAACCAGCTCGATCATGGGAACCGCCTAAATTGATGTTGGGGTTCAGTGGTCCTATCCAGCTTCGTTCAAACCGTGGTTAGATATGCTGGAGTAATGGAGTACTGGAGTATTGGTCTGAAAAACAGTTTCTTCTTTTCCATTACTCCATTAGCCTTAATGGAGACCGTGCCGCTGCGGGCCGGAGTAATGGAGTGGTGGAGTATTGGAGTATTGGATTGTTCGTCCGATTTTCCGTGTCTTCATTTCCAACACTCCAGTACTCCAATGCTCCATTACTCCATCAATTCAGTACTCCATTACTCCATCACTCCAATACTCCCGCATCTAAAGGCTTAAGCGTTATCGGTAATCCGGCAGCCGATTTATCAATGACCTCGCCCCGTCTTCACCAGCGTCGGTCCTGTTCATTCCCTCTCCCTGAGGGAGAGGGTTAGGGTGAGGGGGAATAAAATGAAACCCATCCTTCCCTCATATTTCAGTCAAGAGAACGCACCAGCTCCGGGGTGACCGCGTCGAACCTCAGAATCTCCCTGCCGCGGTGGTCCCGCAGAAACTCCCGCGCCTGATCCTCCGCCGCAAAGGCGATCAGCTCACGGCCCATGGGCCCGTAGACGCTGCTGCCCACCACGAAAAACGCGCCTTCGGCGGCAATCGGCTCGAGGGTGTAGTAGTCCGTCACGTAGACGGCGCCGACCTCGGCCGCCGAGCGTCCCGGCCGGTAACGGCCCATGTCGAAATAAAACTTGCACAGGTCCTTGACCCCGTCGAAAAAGGCGGTCTGCCCGTCGGTGAAGCGCACCTGGGCCACCCAGTCCGGGTATTTGGCCACGAACATCCCGCACACCGGGCACTTGTCGCCGGGACCGGGCACCTCGGGCGGCAGCGACTCCGCCGCCACCGGCAGTACCGCGAGGGCCGGCAACAGCAGAATGCAGATCAAATATGCTCGCGGGTATCGTTGCACGCCGTGATGCGCTCCTGTGTTTCAATGGATTATTTGCATTTATGTTATACAGAAATATTTTTCACCACAGACCCGCCCGCCTCGCCTTGCTCGCATGGCGGGCGTGGGACACAGAGTGCACAGAGGTGGAACGGACACAGAGATAATTTTTCTCTTTCCCTTCGGGAAAATTGTCTGGCTCGCCTTGCTCGCCCGGTGGTTCAGCTGCCCGCAGGACTGATTCCTTTGTCGAACCGTCGTCTCCCGGTTCGACAATAAAAGAATAATTCCTCTGTGAACTCTGCGTGCCAGGCCATAGCTTTAGCGACGGCTGGTGCCTCTGTGGTTATATCTTCAGAGCCCTCTCACTTCTTCTTCATCGCCCGCATCTTCTTGCGCTTTTCCCGGATCATCTCCAGATCCGCGTACATGTCCTCGAAAGCCGCCTTGACCGCCACCTTGAACTCGCCCGGGCTGCCGCCGTTGGCGGCCATAAAGGCGTCCGCGCCGGCCTGATCGCCGAAGGCCCACTTGGCCCGCCGGGTCATCACGCCCATCTTGCTGCCGCCGATCACCCAGACGGCGGTCTCGGCGTCGATCAGCTTCTTGGTGCCGTAGTCGGCCACCTCGATGGAGACCGGTGTTTTGTCGATCTTCAGCGACAGGTCGATGGCCGCGCAGTGCAGCGAGCAGGTCCCCACCACCGTGCCGTCGTCATAGGTCACCAGGGCCCGGGAGTGGGCGAACTTGGTGCGGTCCATGCCGCAGTAGGGACAGGCCGGGTGCTTGACCTGGTCCTCGTCCGCCGCCGCCGCAACAGGAAAGAAAAGCGCCATTGCCAGCAATGCCGCCGTCAAAATTGTGATGCCTCCGATCCGATGTGTTTTCATGTAGCCTCCTTTGATTTTGTGTTCATGTTCGATGCATATGATGTCGGCAACCGAATCGCCTGGCCGTATTTCTTTTTTGGAACTACAACGCCCAAACGGTTGTTGGTTTATGTCAGATGATCCCACCCCCACCCGGCCTCCACCATCCACGCCAAAGGCGGATCTCCGACAAGGGGGAGGTGTCATAGCCTCCCTCCCCTGGCGGGAGGGATTGAGGGAGGGGGTAAGATTGCACCTGCCTTTATTAAGTTTATAGGACCGTTCTTTTATGAATACCCTTGAACCCATACTTTCTGCA
>Ga0209536_100008508_pt1 | contig 15376 bp, 12 predicted proteins | sample DeeMarSeWOR28_12_FD_187461 | JGI IMG/M metagenome (GOLD analysis project Ga0209536, IMG submission 187461) | Marine sediment microbial communities from White Oak River estuary, North Carolina - WOR-2-8_12 (SPAdes) (version 2) | ecosystem: Environmental > Aquatic > Marine > Intertidal zone >...
TCATCCGAGAAATGGTGGTTCCTATTTTGCGCAACAATCGAGTGGTTGCAATCCTCGGCGTAGGAAATAAAGCAAATAACTACAATTCAACTGAAATAGAACTTGCTTCTACCCTTGCAGATTTCGCATGGGATACCATTCAACACAAGCGTGCAGAGGATGCACTCCATGAAAGTGAGCGTAAATTTAGAACCCTGGTAGATTGGACTTACGACTGTGAGCAGTGGATAGACCCACAAGGCAATATTGTTTATATTTCTCCCTCGTGCGAGCGTATTACAGGCTATAGTCAAGAGCAATTTATTTCTGATCCAGATTTATTGGCTCGCATTGTTCATCCCAATGACCGACGATCTTATGAAGAGCATAAACTATTAGTGCATGACGAGACTGCAGACATAGATAATGTGGAATACCGCATAATTACAAACGATGGGCAGGAACGGTGGATCGATCATATTTGTCGGCCCTTATTTGGGGAGAATAACCAATATCTCGGACGACGCATTAGCAACCGTGATGTTACCGCACGGAAGCTGGCAGAGAAGGAAATCGCGGAACGTAATGAGAAAGAGACCGTTTTGACTCAGACAATCCACAATATGCAGATTGAAATTGCACGTGACTTGCATGACACAATTGGACAAAACATCGGCTATTTGCGTATGAAGCTTGACCATTGGTCTGAGGGAAACCTTCCAAATCAAATGGATATAAAAACAGAAGCAACAAATATGCTGAACGTAGCCAATGAAGCTTATGATTTAATTCGAGGCACACTATCTGTCTTAAGATCGGGAGTCCTGACCGACCCGCTCGCTTTATTCATTCAATATGCAAATCAAGTTGAAGAACGGTCACCCTTTAATATCAATGTAGCCAGCCAGGGAGAACCAAGACCTTTATCTCCTGGCCAGGTCCGCCAGCTTTTCTTTGTTTTTAGAGAAGCGCTAAGTAACATCGAAAAGCATGCCAGCGCCAGCCAGGTTTTTGTAGAGTTTATTTGGGATGAAAAAGATTTAATCCTATTGATAGAGGATAATGGGCGTGGTATCAAGTTGGATGACACACGAGCCAGGAATCGTTATGGTTTGAAATTCATGCAGGAACGTATCGATTTGCTAGGTGGAATACTTGAAATAGGAACAGTAAAGCATAAGGGAACCCAGATAAAGATCAATCTGCCGTACGAGCAAAAACAATCTGCACAAGTGCAATATAGCAATCAGGTGAATTAGATGATTAAATTGATCATTGTTGATGACCATGCTCTTTTTCGTGAAGGTTTAGCATCAATTGTAAAATTAGAACCGGACATTGAAGTTGTAGGAATGGCCGGCTCAGTTCAGGAAGCTATTGAAATCATCCGCACGGTAAAACCGGATATTGTTCTGATGGATTTCACCTTACCGGATGGCACAGGAGTCGATGCCACTCGTAAAGTTCTTGAGGAGCACCCGGATTGCAAAATTATTTTCCTGACCATGTCGGACAGCGATGACGACCTTTTTGCCGCCATTCGGAGCGGGGCAAAAGGCTATCTTTTGAAGAATTTGAGCCCATCGAAACTGGTTACCACAATCAGATCTGTGCAGCAGGGAGAAAGTGCGCTGTCGCGTACCATGACCGCACGCCTGATGGAAGAATTATCTCGCACGGAAGAGCCTAAATGCCAGGGAGATGCAACTCTGACAAAATTGACGCCCAGAGAAATAGACGTGCTCACTGAACTGGTAGCTGGAATAACCAATCGAGAAATTGCAAAGCGGCTGTATCTTTCAGAAAATACCGTCAAGTATCATGTCCACTCTATCCTTGATAAATTGAACCTTTCTGACCGCAGAGCCGCAGCAGCGTTTGCAAAGGAGCACGGGATTAAGGGTTAATTACAGGATTAATCCCCTACCTCAAAAGACCACCCAGTGGGTGGTCTTTTTTTAATCCCTTTTGGTTGAATACGATAGATTTTATTTACAACCTGATTAAGCTATTCTAAGGTTGATTATTCCGTTAATGCAGTGCTGACGGACCTCGATCACTTAACCTAATCTACAAGAGGCGAGGATGCGCAAAAAACAAAAGAGGATTTTGTTATGGGGTCGAGGCGATTTGCTGAGTTCATCTGTGGAGCTATTCTTGACAAAGCAAAAAGAATGGCATGTTTTCAACCTTTTAAATGACGAAAATCCTGAAACCCTTATTAAAAAAGTGGCTGAATTATGTCCTGATGTTGTCATCGTTTACCGATGGGGTTATGCCGGTGACCTGAACCTGCCGACGAACCTAATTCAGGGTCGCCCAGGGTTGAAAGTGATCGCTGTAAACCCGGAGAACAATGTAGTAGAAGTTTATAGCAAACAATATATCACGGTTAAGTCAGCCTCAGACCTTATTTCAGTGGTCAAAGCTGACATGCTAAATTCAATTGAGTATTAGGGATGTCAATAGTATTCAAATCAAGCTGATAGGAAAGGAGGCAAGTGCAATAAATTCTGTTAGATAAGTCGAATGAATTCTTAGAAAGGAGAATGCAAATGAGTAAGAAAACTATACCCATAATTGTGGTGGTCATCGTGCTCATTGTTTCAGTAACCTTGATGGTTTCAACCGCAGTTGCAAAAAAGCCCCTAACAAGCCAGGAAATGGTTATTTGGGACTTATCCAAAACCGAGGTTATTGATCCAGGCACTGTTGAACAATTACCAGAGGGCATTTTTGTCAAAGGAATCATCCTGGAAGGCAAAGCCAAATCCAAAGGCGGCAATGTCATTCCTGATGGCAAATTCCATCTGGAGATGGACGCTTTTTCACCTTATGAGGATATGGAAGGTCAAAGAGCTGGCTTCTGGTATGTACAAGGCATATGGACAATCACCAAGAAAAATGCAGACCCGGCTGAACTGAAGATCAAGCACAATCCCAGCACAGCTGAAGGTGATTTGATTGCCGAGTTGCCGTTCAACCCGGCCACAGGGGTTGGGAACTGGACCGGCAAAGCGGTCTTGAAGATGGCCCTGGCTGCCGGACAATGGAGCCGGGGAGAAGGAACACTGACCTTCCGAAATAACCTGGAAGGCGATTTGTTCCTCCCCCTCGAGCGCTGGCCTGAGGCTAAATAAAGGAGTGAATCATGAACACACTATCTAACCTCCTGAAATCGATGGCCGCCACGCGCAAAATGCGTTGGGGGCTGATCATCATTGGATTGGTGATCGTACTCAGTGCGGCCACTGTTGTATTTGCGGATGTGTTGGATCGCACCCCACCGCGTGGCACGGTACCCAATCCTGGTACCCAGCAGCAAGAACTGGCCAACATCACATTCCCCGCACCTTACAACGTCTTCGAATTTGTGGTCACCTGCGCCGGTTGTCACGGGGGTGGCATCGACCAGAACGCGGGTCACTTCAGCAACTGGGCTGGCGGTAGTATGGCCAGCGCTGCTCGCGATCCCGTGTTCCGCGCCAACCAAATCGCAGTCAACAACATCATCCGGGATTTAACCGGCGAAAACGGGGCAGGAAATATTTGCATGCGCTGTCACAGCCCGAACGGCTGGATGTCTGGCCGTTTCGATCCTACACTGGCTGGAGACCCCGAAGGCAGAACCATGGAGCATAGTATCCTGCTCTCCACCGATGACGAGGGAATCCTGTGCGAATTCTGCCATCGCGCTACTGGCAACGTCACCTTCATGCGGGAAGACCTCAACCCGAACGATCCCGCCTGGAACATGCTGGCCGGTATCAGTGACTGGCCGCATGCGGGTGGTCCTTATGTGGACCAAGCTGGAACCCCATCCATTGTTCCAGGCAACCCCCTCGGCGATGCTACCTTGCAGATCAATGATGGTATGACTTACATTGGCAAGTATTCTGGCTCCGTCGACATCTTCACCAGTGACACACCTCTTCCCGGGACTCCGTACACGGGTCAGACCTTCGGCATTTATCCACCCGGATGGCCTCTCGCTGGTGAACCGGTGATTAACCCCGATGGTTCGGTTCCGATCCACTTTGAAGCGCCCATTGGCCCACCTCTTAACCCCGACATGACCTACAATTACCAGGCCCAGGGATTGTCATTGGAACATCCAACGGCTGGCGATCGCCCGGGTTTGGGACCACAACCCGTACCAGAGGAAAATAGCTTCCTGCGTTCATCTGAATTCTGTGGTTCCTGTCACGACCTGACTGTGCCAGTCTTGAACCACGGCATGCCCGAACAGCGCACCTACACCGAGTGGAAGTACAGCGATTTTGGTGCGGACAATGTCCGCTGCCAGGATTGCCATATGCCTACCATGATGCATGAGTATGCGGATGACGCTCCGGTATCGCTCAATCCGGATCCGGCGCTGGCGGGATGGTTCCCATACGCTAAAGACCGCAATTTGCAGGGTGGCACAGCCTTCCACAAGTTCACTGGCGCCAACCGCGATTTGCCCATGATGATGAAGGAACTCTATCCTGAAGTGGACCTGGAAGTACTCGGCGCCCCCACCGGTAATGACCCGCGTGTCTTCCCCGGTATGCTCTCAAACCGCGACACCATGTGGGACCGCGCCCAGCGCAACAGCGAGATCATGTTGCTTAATGCCGTGGATGTCGACATCACAATAGAACCAGAACTGGTTATGATCCAGGATGTTGATCCTGCTACCGGTGAGCCACTATTTGATCCTGTTACGGGTGAGCCAATAATGGTACCTGACTGTGATGAAACAACTGGCTTGTGCAAGTGGCAAATGAAGGTTCAGGTTACAAACACTTCCGGTCACCGCATTCCCTCCGGCTACCCGGATGGACGCCGCTTCTGGCTGGATGTAAAGGTGTCTGATGGTACAGACTCGCTGGTTTACGGGTCTGGTTACTACGATCAGGCTGAGGCCGAACTGCTGACTGCACCTGGAGTACCCTTCAATCGCGCACTCGAACCCTTGATTGATACCACGGGGGGCCAGCCCAATGCAGTCATGGTCTACGAACGCGTAACGGGCACCTGCAAGCAAAATGGCAAGGTTACATGCGAAGGTTCCCCAAACCTTTTGAACGACAAGATCCTGTTCGATAACCGTATCCTGCCGGCTGGCTTCGATTACGCTGCATTGCGCGAAGCGGGCGTCAAGTTTTGGAACTACGACGCCGATATGGTGCCCTACGAAGATACAGACCGCTATCCATCTGGCCAGAATTGGGACGAGGTCACCTACCGCTTCGATGCGCCTCTCGGTGCAACCTTATCAGCCCGCGCCGAAGTCTACTGGCAGACCCACACGCGCGAATTCATGGAACACCTGCGCGACCAGGACACCTCCACGGTCCGCCCGGAAGGTCCGCCAAGCATCTTTGAGATCAACTATCCCTTAACTCCCAACTACCTGAGCGATGAGATCGGGCTGGACACTATTGTCGATCCCTATAAAAACAAAGCCCTCAAAGACAACTGGGGCGGTATCGCCTATGCAGCCTGGCTGCTGACCGGCAAGGGCGCTCCCTACATGGTCGCTGTTGCCGACACTGCCGCAGAGACTCCTGCCCAACCCACCGGCTTGGACTTCCTCGGGACCAGCCCCTACACACTCGAAGTGAGTTGGGACGAAGTTCTCGGCGCAGATGGGTACGTGCTCTGGGTGCGCTATGGCGCGAGTGATGCCACGGCTGACTGGGATAAACTGGCGATCCTCGATGGTGCTACCACCAGCTTCGTCCATGATGCAGTGAACGTTGGCAAGACCTTCGGCTACAAAGTGCAGGCCTTCAATGGCGCCGGCTTAGGGCCGCAAACAGATCCTATAAATGCTGCCACAGCCACCGACGCACCGCTGCCTCCCGAAAACCTGACCGCCTACTGGTCTGGCACCAATGCGGTTGCCCTCTCCTGGTTCGATACGGCTGATAATGAGATCGACTTCGTTGTCCAGCGCCAGAATGTCCCCGTTGTGGCTGATTTCTACGATATCGCTTACGTAGAAAGTCAGACCCCTGGCGGTGCAAGCGGTGGCAATAACCTCCTCGATGACGGTTCTATTCAAACGGGAGTGACCTGGGCGGCTGGCTACACGGTTCCACTATCTGGCAGTACTTACAACTATCGCGTTGCTGCCCGCAATGCTTCTGGCATGTCCACCTGGAGTCTGCCCGTTCAGGCCCTGACCACCGGAGTTCCCGGCGCAGTGACCAACCTGGTTGCCTCAACAACCGATAACATCACGGTTGACCTAGCCTGGAACGCCTCTACGGGTGTAGTGGATGGATACCGGGTGGAGCGCAGCCTCAACGGTACCAACTTCGCCACACTCGCAACTGTCCTGCCGACCGCAACTTCCTACAATGATGCGACTGCCGCACAGGGTGTTCCCTACTGGTATAGGGTCATCGCATTCAATGCGGCCTCCGGCGATGCGTTGCCGTCCAATGTTGTTACCCTTACCCTGGGCACCCCAGCGCCTGCCAACCCGACCAACCTGATTGGAACCTGGTACTACGATGCAGCTGCTCCCAATGCTGTAGCAGTACGCCTCAACTGGAGCGACAATGCCACAGATGAATCTGGCTACTACATTGAGCGGTCAGATGCGGTGAATCCTGCCTGGGTCAGGATTGCTACAATCGGCGCGTTCGCAGGCACAGGAGTTGTCGAATACATCGACAACACGGTAGCACCCAAGAACACCTACATCTACCGGGTCCAGGCCTTCCGCAACGATCCAACCATAATAGTCACTTCCGCTTTCTCCAACGAAGCGACAGTGATCATCCCGTTGGAACTCCCGCAAGCGCCCTCCAACCTGAGCGTTGGCCGGCCAAGGGCTGACAGCTTGAGATTGACCTGGACAGACAACGCCACCAATGAGAATGGCTTCTACCTAGAACGCAGTCTAGATGGAGTGAATTTCAGTTACGCTGCCACAATATCAGCAAATACTGTGGAATACACTGACACTGGACTCACGCGTAACACGACTTACTACTATCAAATCCAGGCATACAATCTAGTAGGAGTCTCTGAATTTAGCGCGATCGCTTCCGGTACTACAAAGAAAAAGTAATCACACACCCGAAGTAAATTGCATGAGGCGACCTAGCGGACATAATGTCCGCTAGGTCATCTTCTTTACGGCTTTCGAGCTGTGATGCGGGCGCTGTAGATGGTTTTGTATAACTCATCTTGCGAAATACTCGTCAGGTCTATTTGATCTCCAACTTCTTTGATGGCTTCGTCAACTGTTTCTTTATCGAGGAAAGTCGGCGTGACGGATATTTCTGTAAAGCCGGCAGATTCCATCATAGCGATGTAGTCTTTGGCATCAACCGCTCCAGCCACACAGCCAGCCCACATGCTCATGCTTTGTTTGATTGCATCTGGCAATGGCCCATCGGTGACAATATCCGAGACAGCCAGTTTGCCGCCAGGATTCAACACGCGGAAAACTTCTCTGAAAACTTTTTCCTTATCTGGAGAAAGATTGATGACGCAGTTCGAGATGACCACGTCGACGCTGTTATCGTCAACGGGCAGGTCTTCGAGGTAGCCCTGGCGGAATTCGACGTTGGTCACGCCCATGCGTTCGGCGTTTGCACGCGCTTTCTCGAGCATTTCGGGGGTCATGTCCACGCCGATGACATGACCACTTTCGCCGACCTTCTTAGCCGCCAGGAAGCAGTCCAGGCCGCCGCCGGAGCCGAGGTCTAGCACGGTTTGGCCGGGCTGCAGTTCTGCCAGCGTGATCGGATCGCCACAGCCCAGGCTGAAGTCGGCAACATCCTCGGGGATGGTTGAGAGCAAATCTTCGGGGTAGAACGTGTTCTTTGTGTCGCAGCAGGCTGAGGCCGCGTCCGGTGCGCAGCAGGAATCTGACTGACGAGCACGGTCCGCATAGTGTTCTTGAACAGCATCGTGAATAGGGGTTTGAGTCATTTTTATCTCCTTACATAGATGATTGTCTATATATTTGGTTATATTAGATGGGATGCCGCCGCGGACGAACATCCCATTGGTTAGTATTTGATCGTTTTCTTGACCGATTCGGTTGTTTCCGTGTCAGGAGCGAATTTGATCATCAACTGACCACAGCAAAAAGCGACGCGCTCCTGATTGAGAGAATAGAAGGTTTGCTTGCCTTCTTCGCGCACGTTCACCAGCCCGGTCTCGCGCAACAGGGCGAGATGATGGGATACGGTTGGCTGGGAAACGTCAAGCTGCTCGACAATCTCGTTGACCGAGAGCCACTGGCAACAGACCAGTTTCATGATCTTCTGGCGGGTTTCGTCAGCCAGGGCTTTGGCGAAGAGGACAGGGTTTTCAAACATCATATAGATAACCTTCTATTTGATATTATATAGATAATTATCTATTTGTCAAGGGTTTTTTATTGTTACGTAGTTATGTTGCTTTTGTAAGGGATCAGCAACAAAAAGCCAACCGCAATCACGATCTCCCCCAACACTACCCCGGTCGCTTGCACAGGGCCGAAGTACGGTACATTGGGCAAGGGATGCGTTCCCATGCCAAAAACATCCGCCATGCCCGCGAAGACGCTGATCACATAACCGGTACTTACCAGGCGCAACCCAATGTCTGCGGCGATGCTGCGCTGAATGCTTCCCCACAGCGCCAGGAGGCCGATGTAACCGCCCAAGCAAATGATCGCCAACCCCACCAGGAAGACGGCGATTTGAACGAACCCGACCACCGGGCTGCGATCCCACCCAAGCCAGTCAGGTTTGGCGCCGACAATGAAAACGAAAAAACCTGCCAACGTGGTAAAAAGGCCAACGCGCACGCGCGTATATGATAGCGGTTTCTGCTCTCCCCCCAAATCACCCAACACTTGTGAGCTCCTGCTGTCGATTTCACTCATCAGACTGGCAAGCTCCTTTGAAGCAGATTGATCCAATTCCCGCCCAGAATAGTAGCGGCATCCTCTTCGGAGTATCCGCGCGACAATAGCATTGGCGTAAGTTTATGCAAATCCGCAATCGTGTCAATTTCTTTTGGGGTTGACTGCAATCCAAATCCACCGTCAAAATCCGAACCGATGCCTACGTGACGGGCATCCCCGGCGAGCTGGCAGATATGGTCGATATGGTTTACCAGTCTTTCCAGGCTGACCTCTTCGCGGTCACTTTTTCCATCCACCCATCCATCTTTTAGGAATGCGTTGTATGGCACGACCCCAATGATACCATCACGTTCCAGGATTCCTTGGATCACACGGTCTGACAAAAGGCGATTGAACTCATATTCTGGCATCAGGGCTAGGCAGTTGGCATGGGTAGCAACGATTTCGCCAGGGTAGATGTCAAGGGCTTCCAAGACAGCAGGCTCGTCCATGTGAGAAAGGTCAAGGATGAAACCAAAATCCGCCATCGCGTCCAACAGCTTACGGCCATCGGACGTTAACGGACCGGGTTCTTTTGTACCGCCACAGAAGCGCGTCCCTGCCCAGGCGGGGCCCAGGATGCGCACCCCCATCCCCCACCATTCTTCCAATTCGCTAATATCTTGGATGCATTCTGCGCCCTCTATCATCAGCAGTAAGCCTACCGGGTATCCCTGCTCGTTCGAATCGGCTTGTTTTTGGCTGGCAAGTGCCTCGTCCAAGTCTGACGCGGAATCTATCAGGCAGAATTTGTCCGGGTGTTCGTCTACAAGTCTATGATAAACATCCAAATGCTGGCGGTATTGTCGGTTGGCCTCTTTGGTATCTTTATAAAAAAGCGTTTCCCAATCATAGGCCCAGCGAGCGGGTGTGGAAAAGAGTGTGGCAAATATCACTGTCACTTTGGCCTGCTGGTATTCCGGCCAGCCAAGCAGGGTATCGCCGTTGCGTTCAACCGTCTGACTGCCTGCTTCAATGCGGCGAGTTTCAACCACAGAACGCGTATAATCCCGCCCAAAGGACAGGATATTCCAGGCGATGTCTTGATGAGCATCAACAATGTGTGGCATGTGGATAACAAAGAAAAGCGCACCGGAGTGGTGCGCTTTTTGCATTATTTTTCCGGTTCGGCAGGCGACTTATCTGCCGGCTCATCTTCCGATTCGGCAGGTGGTTCTGCGGGTGTTTCACTTTCGGATTCCGCAGGTGGTTCATCTTCGGATTCAGCGGACGGTTCCGCGGGGGCTTCACCTTCTGGTTCAGTCGGTTCTTCGGCAGGCGCTTCGCTTTCGGATTCGGCGGACGGCTCATCTTCGGATTCAGCAGACGGTTCCGCAGGGGACTCACCTTCGGGTTCAGTGGATTCTTCAGCGGGCGCTTCGCTCTCGGGTTCGGCAACTGCTTCTACCTCAACAGGTTGCTCCGGCACAAAGTCTTCTTCATCCATCGCCACTGGAGGTTCATCCTCTAACTGGTCGATTTCCTTCGCCAGCATTTTGAAATCTTTATCAGCAAAGGCAGCCGAATCAACCTTTCGCAGACTCAATCCAATGCGGTGCTGTTCAGGGTCGATGCGGATAATGCGCAGCGCCACTACTTCGCCTTCTTTGAGCACCTCTTTGGGATGCTCGATACGGGTCTCGCTGATCTCGGAAATATGGATCAGGCCTTCAATATCGCCTTCAAGCCGGGCAAACGCACCAAATTTGGTCAGGCGGGTAATAATGCCTTCGACCAATTGGCCAACGCTGAACTTCTCGATGCGCGCACGCCAGGGATCGTCGCTCAAAGCACGCAGGCTCAAGCCAATACGCTTTTTCTCACGATCTATGTTGATGACTTTAACTTTGACTTCCTGCCCAACTTCCAGGACCTCGTTGGGATGTTGCACTCGTTCCCAGGAAAGCTCGGAAAGGTGCACCAGGCCATCCGCCCCATTAATATTGACAAAGGCGCCAAAATCGGCCAGGCTGGTAACGCGGCCAGTGTACGCTTTGCCTTCTTCAAGCTCCTCGATCACGCGCTCTTTGATGGACTGGCGCGATTCGCTACTTGCGGCGCGCTCCGACAGGATCAGGCGGCGGCGCTCACGGTCTACCTCGATAATGCGGACTGAGATCGGTTCGCCAATCATCTTGGCCCAACGCTGTTCCGGCGTATCACCCACAGCCTGGCTACGGCGTAAGGCGCTGATCTGGGAAGCGGGCACAAATCCACGCAGGCCATGCACACCCACGATCAAACCGCCTTTGTTATAGCCAAGGATTTTGCTCTCGATCACATCATCGCTTTCCATCAACTCTTCAACAGATACCCAGGCCATCTGCTCCTGGGCACGTTTGTAGGAAAGGACAACATTGCCATTCGAATCTTCAGGGCTTAAAACAAAAACTGGGATTTCCTGCCCCACTTCAAACGCATCTCGATCCTCGGCATCAATTACCTCAAGCTCGCGGCCAGAAATAACACCTTCTGACTTGGCTCCGATGCTGACCAGGATCTGTCCCGTACTAACACTGGCAATTGTTCCCTGGCGAATCTCACCAGACTGCGGCAATTCGACGGTGAACGCTTCATTTTCTAGCAGGGCTTCCATACTCTGGTTGTTTTGACTTACAGGCTCACCCTGCGGGTTCTGCTGCTCGCCCCCCTGCCCGGGCAGGGCATCATTTTGATCCATCACGTTATACGACTCCAAATTAAGAAATGTAGGCGGATTATAAAGGGGATTGTCCAAGTTTGCAACCCCCGTTTGGAACTTGTTCAATTTAATAGTAAAAATATGAGGAGTTCGAAAACGCCTCACCGAACGTGCAAGACAACTGAATCCATAGCGAACAAAGAACCATCTTCCTCGTTGATATCCTGCGCTGCAATACGGATGCTGGTATTCTTTAGGATACTGCCCAGGTCGAGCGCTTTCTCGAAGGTACCCGGCACACCTAGGTCAGGCGCTTCCACAGTGATAGGCCCCACGGAGAGTTCCAGGCCGCCCAGGTCATAGATACGATAGACCAGGTTGTTTTCGAAAGGCGCAATGGTGATATTCCCCTTGAGACGCACAATCCCGGAAACTTCCACGCCATCGACCGGCGCTTCGATTGTGATCACACGCGGTTGGCCGGTTGGCGTTAATGTACTGTAATCGGTCAAGATTAGATTGAAACCGTTTAGAGCATAGTGCCGCGTTGTAGGCAAAGTAGGGCAACACATGGCATCATCGAAATCATGGATGATTGCATCCACAAATATCTCTCTATCTTGCACCGATAGCGAATTGACCAGGGGGCGGTCATCCAAAAAAGTAGATGTCAGGAAGCCAAGCTCACCATCCTGAGCCTGGTAGACGGCCAGGAATACGAACGTTTCTATCCCACCATAATTTTCGGCTACAACGGCAACGGTTTCATCCACTTCGTCACCATCCAAATCCCCCCAGGCTATGAAGTCGGTTACAGAAACGGAAATGTAATCTTCCCTGCCGGGCGTTCCTTCCTGGTATCGGCCATCTTTCAATTGCACGTTCTTGATTTGATCCAGCAGGCCAAGCTGGTATTCAGAATTGCGCAACTGCGCGACTTTCAGGTTTTGAACAGTGGGAACCTTTGCCGGCTCTTCAGTCTCAGGGAGCGTTGGGGCGATGGTTCTCCCTTGTGGGGACGAAACAGGTTTGGGCACAACCTGATCCGCCGCGGGGTTCGTGGAACATGCTCCCAGAAGCAGCATCAAAACCGCGAGAAAAGAGTGTCCCGCTTTTTTCATCTATTCCCCAAGAGGCATCCAGGTCGCGCCCCCATCTGTAGTTTTGTAGAGGCCATATTGGCCTGTTAACTCGTACGTCCATACCCAGCCGGTGCGCGCGTTGACAAAATCCAACCCCGAAAATGACTCGCCGAAAAGCACGTTGGAGTTTACGGATGTCCAGGTTTGGGCGCCGTCATCGGTGACAAAGAATTGTTCGCCTGTCCAAAAGAAGCCATCGGTTGGGGAGACAAAATCCACGGCGCCGGAGCCAGGCATAAAAGTGATGAATTCCCAGGTTGTCCCGCCATCATGCGTGGCGTAGAAGCCGGTGCGGTATGTTTCACCCATAAAGCGGACAGGCAAGATGCCATCGCTGGCAGAGATGAAGACCGGGCCATTGTCAATGGCGACATCGGTGTCTTGCATGCCCGGCGCAGCGGGAAGGGTTTGCGGTGCCCAGGTTTGACCGCCGTCCACGGTTTTGTAGAGATAAAATGTAGCAGGCGCATAGACCACGCCACCAACCCAGGCGGTTTGCGCATCCAGGGGCGTCAGGTGATTCTTGATACCACCCAGGGGTAAGCTGTCACCGGCATTAGCGAGGTTGGGATCGTTGGTGTAGAACTGAGTCCAGGTTGCGCCGCCATCGTCGGTTCGAAACATGTCAATCGCCATGCTGCCCGCGCCGGCGCCCAGAGAGGCCATCATCCATCCGGTGGTTTCGTCTGTGAAAGCCAGCTTACCACCGCCAAATGGGACGGGGAAAACGGTCCACATGAGACCGCCGTCTTCCGTGCGATACAACAAACCGGAGCCAGCCGGATCTGTCGCGTCAGCCACCATGACCCAGGCTTGCGTGGCATTTAAGAAGGTATTCGCGGTTCCGTAGCCGAATTCCGTCACTCCCTGCGGCGAGACGTTGTACCAGGTTGAGCCGCCATCGGTGGTGCGGATGATGGCATTCTCGGTAATCCCCCAACCGTCAAGTTCGTTGAGCATGCGTAGGAATATGATACCCGGTGAAGATACGATGGGCGCAGCAATCGTTGGCGGCAGGGGCGTACCATCGGCAAGGGGCGCAGGGGTGTCGGTTGGGACTTCGGTAGCCGGTTCAGGCGCGGGGGTATCGGTTGGAGAAATCGGCTCGGATTCTGCATCAGATGCGGGAGCAGCTTCGGGCGGGGGAAGAGGCGTACCGTCCGTTGTGCAGGCCGACAAGATCAAAGTCAATATTATGAGTGTAAGTTTCCAACGCATACCGGGTCTCCTTTCTACCGATAACAACGCTTCCAAAACTCAGCTTGTCTACAACACATCCGCTAAGTTAATACCCCGGTAAGCCGCGCGGATCGCGCCCCATTCTTTGATGGTTTCAGGCACCTGTGTTACTTCATCGTCAGGCCGCATAACCATACCAAGCGCCTCGCTGGGGCATTGCGGCACACACACGCCGCAACCCACGCAGCGAACAGAATTGACCTGCACAATGGCATCATCGTTCATCGCCAGCGCATCAAACTGGCAGTATTCCAGGCAGGTTTCACAACCGTTGCACAGCAGGTCATCCACCTGGTTGACATAGGGCGAGCGCGCGACCACGTTGGCAATCCCTACCTCGGCCATACCGCGTAGGATGCCGCATGAGCAAATACAACAATTGCAAATATAATGCAGCCCTTTCTGGTTGTTGCTGACCGAATGCACCAGCCCGGCATCTGCAGCGCGCTGCAATGTTTCGAGGGCTTCTTCGCGAGTGATAGCGCGGGAGATAGAATTGCTGCTACTGAAGACGTCAGGCACTTCACTCAGGGTCATACAGACATCCAGGGGGTGCTCACACGGATCCCCGATCAATTCCTTTTGTTTACGGCAGATACAATCCAGTACTCCCCAGGCTTTGGCATTATTGACCAGGTCAGCTGCGGTTTCATGCGGCTGAACTTCCATGTCGACTTTGATGCTCTCGTTGACGGGAATAACACGATGCACCTGCGGCTTCACACGCAATACATCAGTGAAGGACTGCTGGTAATAGTCTTCAAACAGGGATGCCAACTCTTCGTCTATTCTCCCCGCCTGGAACTCGTAAATGCCGACGACAAACGGCATCAGGCCATAGCCCAAACCTGCTTCCGTGCGACCGGCTGCGATCAGCCCCTTGCGCACCATCTCCTTAAGCATCTTTCGGACTTCAGCTTTATCACGCCCAAGATGCTCCGCAATTTGCTGTGGCACTTCCCTGGTCAATCGCAGCTGAGAAGCCAGTTCTGCCTCTTCAGGGGTAAATATTTTGGCCAGTAGGCGCAACTCTGCGCCATCATCCGTTGGTGGGAAGCCATTTGGCAAGGCATCTAATCGTTCAGCTAGTTTTTTATATGCTTGCTCCATCCTACACCTCCATTTCGACAATTATCCGCCAATCTTCGCGAATTCACGCCAATCCCTTTTTGATCTCGACGATTATTATTTGCGAAGATTAGCGTAGATTAGCGGATACTTACTCCCCTATCCATCCGACAATTGTTGCTTCACCCTGGCCGACACCTACACAAAGTGTTGCCAGGCCATAAAAAGGTTTCCCGCTCTGACGGGTCTGAGACCCGTCAGAAGCACGTCGTCCCATCTCGTACAACAGCGTGGTCAAGATGCGCGCTCCTGAGCAGCCCAGCGGATGCCCTAACGCAATCGCGCCGCCATTGACGTTGACGATCTCAGGGTCAAGGCCTAGCTCTTTGATGACAGCCAGAG
>Ga0209536_100008509_pt1 | contig 15374 bp, 17 predicted proteins | sample DeeMarSeWOR28_12_FD_187461 | JGI IMG/M metagenome (GOLD analysis project Ga0209536, IMG submission 187461) | Marine sediment microbial communities from White Oak River estuary, North Carolina - WOR-2-8_12 (SPAdes) (version 2) | ecosystem: Environmental > Aquatic > Marine > Intertidal zone >...
ATCAGCGTTTTCAGCTGGTGCGGGCTCAGGTTCTGCGCCTCATCAATAATAAGAAATTTGCGCAGGAAGGTCCGACCGCGCATGAAGTTGAGCGATTTCACCCGGATCTTGCTGTAGAGAAAGTCCTTGGTCGCCGCCTTGCCCCATTCGCCGTGTTCCTCGGCCGTTTCGTGCAGTACTTCGAGGTTGTCGTTGAGCGCGCCCATCCACGGATTCATCTTTTCCTCTTCGGTGCCCGGCAGGAAGCCGATGTCCTCACCTACCGGCACGGTAATGCGGGTAAAGATAATTTCACTGTAACGCTGTTCATCAAGGGTTTGAGTCAATGCCGCGGCGAGGGTAAGCAAGGTTTTGCCGGTACCGGCATGCCCGAGCAGGGTTACGAAATCGATTTCCGGATCCATCAGCAGGTTGAGCGCGTAGTTCTGCTCCGGGTTGCGCGCCTGGATTCCCCAGACCGCACCGGCCTCGCTGCTGTAGTCCCGAACAGTCTCAAGGACCACGGCGTTTTCCTCAATCGCGCGAACCGTTGCCTCGAACGGCTTGTCGCCCGATACCTGGATAAACTGGTTGGGATACCACTCCTGGGGATTAATGCCGGTAAGCCGATAACCGGCGCGACCGGCTTCGCTGGTCCACGACTCGATCTGGCCCTGGGTCTCCCAGAAGTCGCTGCCAAATTCATCGGCACCGGTGTAGAGCAGGTCGCTGTCTTCCAGGGCCTGATCGCTGGTGTAGTCCTCGGCGAGAATCCCGAGGGCACGTGCCTTGATGCGCAGGTTGATGTCTTTGGTGACCAGCGCCACTTCGCTGTCCGGATGGCCGCGGCTGAGGTCGAGAGTGATGCCCAGCAATGAGTTGTCGGCAGTATCGGCATGCAGACCATGCGGCATCGGGTGCTGGACCGGGTCGAGGTGAAAATACAGTCGGCCTGCTTCCCTGCCTTCCGTAGTGGGTAGCGGAATGCCCTTGTCGATTTCACCGTTAACCTTCTCGACCATCTCGTCGAGATAACGGCTTACCTGGCGAACGTTACGGGCAACCTCGGTCAGGCCTTTCTTGCCCCGGTCGAGTTCCTCGAGGACCACCATCGGCAGGATGATGTCGTGTTCTTCAAAGCGGAACAGGGCGGTGGGGTCATGCATCAACACATTGGTGTCGAGCACGAAAATCTTCTTTGTGTCAGTTGACATTAAGGTCAGTGTCGTTGGCTTAAAGCTCTTTAATTGCCTCGAGGACGGCTTCGACGTGTCCTGCGACCTTGACCTTGCGGAACTCTTTTCTAAGTATGCCTTTTTCATCGATTATGAATGTACTCCGTTCGATACCCATCACTTTTTTGCCATACATATTTTTCTCTTTGATGACATCGAACGCGTTACACAGTTTTTCATCGGGGTCCGATATGAGATCGAAGGGAAAACTCTGTTTGGCCTTGAAATTGTCGTGCGACTTGACGCTGTCGCGCGAGACACCCAGCACGATGGTATTTTTACGTTTGAACTTGCCGTGGGCATCACGAAAGTCCTGGCCCTCGGTAGTGCAGCCCGGTGTGTTGTCCTTGGGGTAGAAGTAGAGAACGACCTTGTGGCCGCGGAGTTCGGAGAGTTTGAAAGACTTGTCACCGGTGGTGGTGACCTTGAGATCAGGAATGATTTTGTCGAGCTTGGCCTTTCTGGCTGCCACGAGAATCCCCGGTTCGTGTCATTAGACTTGCAACTAGATTACCACCATTTACTAAAAAATAAACCGGCAATCTACAGGACAGTACTCAGTCTATCTCCCGGTCAATATCACAGCAATGAGGTTTGGCTTGCCGGGTTTCAGCTGCCGTGGTTTTCAATATGCTTCCGGTTACCGGGTTGGGGCGGAACGTCGTACATCCCTTGAGTCCACGATCAAAAGCTTGCTCATACAATGACTTAAACTCATCGAACGGGAAGTCTTCGGGTATATTGATGGTTTTAGAAATGGCGCTGTCGACGTAGGGCTGAACGGCAGCCTGCATATCGAGATGCGTGAGCGGCTCTACGTCCCATGCCCTTAAAAAGCAGTCGGACAACGGCGCATCGCCTTTCAATTTTTTCCATTGGCGATAGGCAAAGTCCTGTAGTCGGTACTCGACAAGGTTGCCATCGGCTTCCCGAACTCGGCGGCTGTACTCCAGATCGTAAACCGGTTCGATGCCGCTGGAAATGTTGTTTGCCAGCAGGCTGATGGTCCCCGTTGGTGCAATGGCGACAAGGTGGCTGTTGCGAATACCGTGGTCCCGGATACCATGCTGGATGTCATCGGGAAGCGTCTTGATGAAAGCGCTTTGCAGGTAGGCATCGCGATCAAAAAACGGAAACGGGCCGCGTTCCTCGGCAAGCGCAATGGAGGCACGATAGGCGCTGTGGGTAATTGACTGCATGATATCGGCCGCGGCCTGTCTCGCCCCGGGCGAGTCGTAGCGTAACCCCAGCATGATGAGTGCATCACCGAGGCCGGTCATCCCCAGGCCTATGCGTCGGGAGCCTTCCGCCTGTTCGCGCTGCGCGGCGAGCGGAAAGTTTGAAGTACTAATTACGTTGTCCATCAGTCTGACCGCGGTGGCAACAGTTGAGATCAGTTCTTCGGTATCGATCGCAGCGTTTTTGCTGAATGGGTCTTTGACAAAACACGTAAGATTGATCGATCCAAGATTACAGGCACCGTAGGGGGGCAACGGCACCTCGCCACAGGGATTGCTTGCCGAGATGTGTTCGCGGTAGTAGAGATTGTTCATGTTGTTGATGTGGTCGACGAACAATACGCCGGGCTCGGCGTAGTCATAGGTCGCCCGCATTAACTGTGCCCAAAGTTTTTTCGCCGGAAGTTCCGCCAGTACCCGGCATTCGGTTTCACCGTCCCGCCCGGGCCAGTTACGCCTCACCAGTTTTCCATCCGTCTCTGCGATTGCATCCGCCGGGAATACCAGTTGCCAGTTACGGTCGTTGCGTACCGCGTCCATGAACGCATCGCTCACCTGGACCGATAAATTGAAGTTGCGCAGAGCATGCTGATCGCGCTTGGCGTCAATAAAGGCCGAGATATCCGGATGGTCGCAACGCAGTGTCGCCATCATGGCACCACGACGGGCGCCGGTAGAGAGCAGGGTGGCGCACATGCTGTCCCAGATCTTCATGAACGAAACCGGGCCCGACGCAACCGAACCGGTACGGCGCGCCAGTGCACCATGCGGCCGCAATGTGGAAAAGTCGTAGCCGACCCCGCCACCCTGTTGCATGGTCAACGCGCCTTGTTTCAGCGCATCGAAAATGCCATCCATGGAATCGTCGATGTTGCCCATGACAAAACAGTTGAACAGGGTTACGTCACGCCCGGTACCGGCACCGGCCTGGATCCTGCCAGCGGGCAGGAATTTGAATCCCTGCAAAATGGCGTAAAATTGCTGTTCCCACTGCGCCGGATTTTCAGGCTCAACCGCGGCCAGTGACCCAGCAATGCGCCGCCACGTGTCATCGACCGACCGATCGACGATTTCGCCGTCCGAGCGAAACTGGTATTTGGTTTCCCAGATATGACGTGCGATGTCGGTGTTGAAAAAGAATTCAGGCATGGACCGTCTGGCTGTTTTTTCGTCGTTCTAACTATAGTGTAAAGCGGTGATAACAAGTATTGATATCAATCAGATATCGCGGTTTCATTGGTCGAATTCAGAATTGCACTGCGGGTTTCGCAAAATTCGGCAATATCGTCGGGCTATGTATCGGAGGGGTTTAGATGACTGATCGACAAGGACGCCCACGCTACCCGATGCCGGCCTTTGTCAGCGCCGCGCTGAAGGAGAATGCGCTGTTCGATGCCTATCGTGCACGCCCGCCTTACCAGCAGAATGATTATATTGGCTGGATCACCCGCGCGAAGAAAGACGAGACCAAAGAGAGGCGCCTGCAACAAATGCTGGACGAGCTGAAGAGTGGCGATGTCTACATGAGAATGGCGTATCGAGGCAAAAGCAAAACTAAATAGAGTTGTCCGACCGTCAAATTTAAAGCATCGAACCGCTCAACCCTTTATGCAAATCATCGGCTCGACACGTGCGACCTTGCGCGCCAGGCCGGCAGCATCGGCAGCATCGACTACATCGGTGACATCCTTGTAGGCGCCCGGGGCTTCCTCGGCGACACCGCGCATACTCGGGCTGCGAATGATGATACCGCGCGCTGCCAGTTCATCAACCAGCTGGCGCCCGTGCCATTGACGTGTCGCCGAACGTCGACTCATGGCGCGACCGGCGCCGTGGCAGGCCGAACTCCAGGCACGTTGCTCACTTTCTTCCATGCCGGCGAGAATAAACGAACCCGTGCCCATTGACCCACCTATCAGCACCGGTTGGCCGGCGCTACGCAGTGCCGGCGGAATGTCGGGATGGCCGGGGCCAAAGGCGCGCGTCGCACCCTTGCGATGTACAAACAGTTTCCGGCGCGTGCCGTTCACCTCGTGCTCTTCCTCCTTGCAGGTGTTGTGCGAGACATCGTACAGCAACCTGAGATCGGCCTCGGGCAGTACGCGCGAAAATGCCTCGCGTGCCAGGTGAGTAATAATCTGCCGGTTTGCCAGCGCGCAGTTGATGCCGGCACGCATGGCGCCGAGGTAACGTTGACCCAATGGCGAATCAATGGGCGCACAGGCCAGCTCGCGATCGGGCAGTGAAATTCCGTAGTCTCTGGCACTCGCCACCATTTGTTTTAGAAATTCCGTTCCAATCTGGTGTCCCAGTCCGCGTGAACCACAGTGAATGCTGAGCACGACATCACCACCGCGAATTCCAAAGACCTCGGCCACCCTGGCGTCGTAAACATCGGTCACGTGCTGAACTTCCAGGTAATGGTTGCCCGAACCGAGCGTGCCCATTTCTTTCTTCTGGCGTTTTTTTGCCTGTGCGGAAACGGCATCCGGACGGGCACCGGCCATGCAGCCGTGTTCCTCGATGCGCTCCAGATCCTCCGGTCGACCCCATCCCCGTTCCAGTGCCCAGCTAGCACCGCCGCTCAACATGGCATCCATCGCCTTGTCATCGAGTGAAATATTGCCGGTGCTGCCAAGGCCCGCCGGAATCGTGTGATACAGCGCGTCCGCCAGCTGTGTTTTCACATCCTCGATTTGTTGCCGGGTGACGCCAGTCATCAGCGTCCGTACCCCGCAGGAGATATCAAACCCGACGCCACCGGCGGAGATAACGCCACCCTGTGCCGGATCAAACGCCGCCACACCGCCGATCGGAAAACCGTAACCCCAGTGGGCATCCGGCATGGCATAGGAGGCGCCCACGATTCCCGGCAGCATGGCGACATTGCACGCCTGCTCGTAAACCTTTTCATCCATATCGGATACCAGTGACTCGCTGGCATAAAAGATTGCAGGTACTTGCATGGCACCATGGGGATTCACCTGCCAGGTGGTGTCGTCGATCTTTTCAAGTTGATTCAGGTCCATAAGCGATTCCTGTCAGACGTCGACCACGGTTTCCGCAAGCCACTGGCCATCGGTTGTTTGTGTGACACGCAGGGCGGTATAGGTGGCACCCTTGATCTCGACGGCCGGCTGGTGTTTCTGCACGTCAACGATTTCCCCCCGGGCCGTTGCGGTGAGCGTTCCATTTTCTATCTCGACAGTATATCGGCCGAACAACATGTTGCGTGTTGCCATTTCATAGACCAGTGCGTTAAGCCAATCCACCAGCAGCATCTCCGGGTCATCACCGTTACACTCGATCGCGACAGCCTGGTCGGTGGCGATGTTTTCCAGTGGCGTGACCACGGCGCTCATCGCCAACGCTGCCTGTTCAAATGCCTGGGCCAGGGTCGCGCCGACACCACGTACACCGATGTCGGCCTCGTGATCGAAATGTTCCCAGTAGGGAGCGACATTTGTCACTGCATCTGCTCCAGCAACTGCACCACTTCTTCCTCGCTGACATCCGTCCATTCCCGGTAGGCATCGGCCACGGCGAAGCGCATGCCTTCGCGCACGTTGGCGCAATAAACCTGGTCGCACAGGGCGGCCACCCGTTCCACAGACGCACTGTGACCGGTGGGCACGGCCACGGCAATATGTTTTGCCTTTTGCGATTTGGCGGACTCAATGGCGACACGCAGGGTGAAACCGGAGGCAAGACCATCATCGACGAGAATCACCTCCCGGTTGGCCAGGCCCTGTTTAGGGATAACCTGGTGGTAATGCTCTTCCCGTCGCAGGACTTTCGCGCGGGTCGAGTCGGTGGCGCGGGTGATCGCATCGTTGTCGAGATCGGTGGCGTCGACCAGCTCCTGGTTTAGCAGGCTGGTACCATCAGCAGCCATGGCCCCGAAACCTGCCTCGGTGTTCCATGGCAGTGTCATCTTGCTCACTACCAGTACATCGAACCTGAGGGCGAGTTCCCGCGCAACGGCGATCCCCACGGGTACACCGCCAGCGGGGATGGCGCAAATGATCGCGTCACTTCCCTGGCGATCAGGCAAGAGTTTGGCCAGTTGTGTACCGGCATCGAGCCGGTCGTCAAAAACCGGGCCGCGATTGTGTAGTGCGGGGTTCTCGGTAACGTTCGCGGGGAGCTGCCACATAGTGCATATGTAGCACCTCGTCGCCTAGCGCTTATTGACCGGCATCAAGTGGAGAAGTTATGCAGGCGCACCGGTTGCCGGCGCGCACCCCAGTCACCGGGATGGGCCTCGAATATACCGGCGACCGGTGTCTGGCAGTGCTTGCACTTGCCGTCGGCGGTAATGTTCCAGTCACTGAGCACGTACCAGTCGCGACCGATCAGTTTGTGTCCGCATTGATGACACCAGGTACTGTCTGCGGCCGGATCGTGCACGTTGCCGACGTACGCATAGCGCACACCGTTTTGCATGGCGATCTCGCGGGCACGGGTCAGGGTGGAGGCCGGTGTCGGCGGAATATCCATCATCTTCCAGTCCGGATGAAACGCGCTGAAGTGCATGGGCATGTCGGGGCCAAGATGCTCGACGACCCATTGGGTCATCTCGTTCAGCTCTTCGTCTGAATCGTTTTTACCCGGTATCAGCAGGGTGGTGGTCTCGAGCCAGACATCGGTCTCGTGCTTGATGTATTTCAGCGTGTCCAGCACCGGTTGCAGGTGGGCGCCGGTCAGCTTGAAGTAGAACTCGTCGGTAAAGCCTTTGAGATCAATATTGGCCGCATCCATATGCGCGTAAAATTCTGCGCGGGGCTCGGGCGACACGTAGCCGGCACTGACCGCGACATTCTTGATGCCTTGCTCACGACATGCCGTGGCGACGTCAATGGCGTATTCATGAAAAATCGTCGGATCGTTGTAGGTGTAGGCGACACTGCGTGCGCCATGGGCCCTGGCTGCACGGGCGATGGTTTCCGGTGAGGCGTCATCGGCCAGCGTATCCATTTCACGCGATTTGCTGATGTCCCAGTTCTGACAGAACTTGCACGCCAGGTTACAGCCGGCGGTGCCAAACGAGAGCACCGGTGTGCCCGGCAGGAAATGATTCAGTGGTTTCTTTTCAATCGGGTCAATACAGAAACCGCTGGAGCGCCCATAGGTGGTCAGAACCACCTCGCCACCTCGATTCTCGCGCACGTAGCACAGGCCTTGTTGGCCATCGTGCATCTTGCATTCGCGCGGGCACAGGTCGCACTGGACCCGGCCGTCTTTAAGCGTGTGCCAGTATTTGGTTTTAACGACCGTGTCGGTGATAAATTCGGTCATGTTTTCCGGACCGGTTGTTGCCGGTCATGCATTCAGATAAACAATAAATGCGGACTTTGCGCCGACAATTCAACAAAGACTTGAAATCCGGCGCCAGCCGCATCATTTTATCTAGCTAACCATGAAGTTCCGGAGAGTCACCTTGCCCCAGGTCAGATCACCCGCCGTTGCCGGCATGTTTTACCCCGCGAACCCGGCGGAACTGCGCACGATGGTTGAGCAGATGATTGGTGACGTGGATCCCGCTATTGCAGCGGAGAGTCCACCCAAGGCCATCATCGCGCCGCATGCCGGCTATATCTATTCCGGCCCGGTTGCCGCCAGCGCGTATGCCAGCCTCAGGCAGGTAAGTTCGGTGATATCGCGAGTTGTCCTGCTCGGCCCGGCCCACCGGGTGCCGGTACACGGGCTGGCGTTGCCCTCGAGCGATGCCTTTGCCACGCCGCTGGGGAAGGTCGCAATCGATCGGGAGGCAGTCGCGCAAATCCGTGGCTTGCCGCAGGTGCGGGTATTTGATGATGCCCATGCCCTGGAGCACAGCCTCGAAGTCCACCTGCCATTCCTGCAGTCGGTATTGGACGAGTTTCAACTGGTGCCCCTGGTCGTCGGTGACGCCACGGCAGAAGAGGTGGCCGAAGTGCTGGAGCAACTCTGGGGCGGCCCCGAGACCCTGATCGTGATCAGCTCGGATCTCAGTCATTACCATGACTACCAGACGGCACAGCAAATGGACCAGGCGACGTCTTCGGCGATCGAGCATCTTGCCTTTGAGGACATACATTATGAACAGGCCTGCGGGCGCAAGCCGGTGAGCGGGTTGCTGTTGCTGGCGCGAAAGCACGGCCTGCAGGGAAAAACCATCGATCTGCGTAACTCCGGGGATACAGCCGGGCCACGGGATCAGGTGGTTGGTTACGGTGCCTATGTCTTCCACTAGCGATCTCGTCTTTAGCCCGGCGCAACGCGAAGCGCTGCTTGGGCTCGCGTGGGAATCGATCGAGCGGGGTCTGCATGGCGAGCGGATCAGGCTCGACGCGAGCCACTACGATGATGTGCTTGGTGCAGACGGCGCCAGTTTCGTGACCCTGAACCTGTCGGGTAATCTGCGCGGCTGTATTGGATCGCTGGAAGCGCATCAGCCGCTGGTGCTGGATGTCAGCAGCAATGCCCACAGTGCGGCTTTTCGTGATCCCCGGTTTAGCCCTGTGAGCGCCCGGGATCTGCCGCAGCTCGATATCCATATTTCAGTCCTGACGCCGGCCAGCCCAATGACCTTTCGCTCTGAGGCGCACCTGATTGAACAGCTGCAGCCGGGGGTGGACGGGCTGATCCTGTCGCTGGGCACCCAGCGCGGCACCTTCCTGCCATCGGTGTGGGAGTCCCTGCCCGACGCGCGCGATTTCCTGCAACAGTTAAAGCGAAAAGCCGGTCTGCCGGCGGATTTCTGGTCTGATGATGTGCGTGTAGACCGGTATTCCACGGTTTCTGTTTCCCGCTAGCCTTTTTTCAACCCTTGAGCCAGATCAATGCGGCCACCGCTCACCAGCGGTGTAATGCAGTTGCGAGTTAAATAAATATTATAAGGAATCAATTTATGTCAGAGCGCGGAAAGGCCCCCGATGTCGGTGCACCCGACCCCGAATTACGCAATTCCCCGATTTTTGATGAAAGCAGCAGTGACGAGCTCGATCTTGATATGGAGCTTGAAGAAGGTGTTTGCTTTTTCAATAACGAAACCTTCGATATCGGTGCATACGTCTGCAGCGGCGACGAACTGTTGCGCTGTGAAGAGCGTGGCGTCTGGGTACGTGAAGGATCATGTTTCGAAAAATAGCCCCTAATTAGAGGAGGGCGGGATGAAGTTACCGTTACAAATCACCTGGCGCAATCTGGATCAGTCTGACGCCATCGAGGCGTCAATCCGTGAGCATGCAGAGAAGCTGGACCAGTTCTGTGATCACATCATGTCCTGTCGTGTTGTTGTCGAGGTCCCCCATGGCCACCACCACAAGGGCAAGCTGTACCACATTGGTGTTGATATCACCGTTCCCGGTACCGAGATCGTGGTGAAGCGCGACCCGGCAAAGCATTCGGCACACGAAGACATTTATGTCTCCATTCGCGATTCGTTCGAAGCGGCGAAACGGCAATTGCAGGACTACGTTCGCAAGCAGCGTGGTGATGTGAAAACTCACGCTCAATACGATTAACCTGCATTCCGGGATCGCGCTACCCTTCGGGCAGGCACAACCATGCGTTTTCATGATCGCATCGACGCCGGCAAACAGCTTGCCGACCTGGTGGCTGAAAAATACAAGGGGACGGATTCCGTAATCTATCCGCTTCCCCGCGGCGGCGTACCGTTGGGAATCGAGGTCGCGCGTGTGCTTGCTATGCCGCTGGACCTGGTGATCCCGAGGAAAATCGGCCACCCCTACAATCCTGAATACGCAATCTGTGCGGTCGCCGAGACTGGTGAGACGGTTTGCAATGAGCGTGAACTTGCACGCGTTGACAAGGCATGGTTCGAGCAACGCGTAGCCGAAGAACGCGAAGAGTCCCGGCGACGGCGCGAACTCTACCTGGCCGGACGATCACCGGCAGCGATCGAAGGCAAGACCGCAATCCTCGTGGATGACGGTATTGCTACCGGTCTGACCATGCGCGCGGCGATCAAGGACATGCGCGCCCGGAAAGCAGCGCGCGTCGTCGTCGCGATCCCGGTGGTACCGGAAGATACGGCGGCGTTGCTTGCGCGTGAGGTCGATGACGTTGTTGCCCTGTCGATCGACGTCCACTACATGGGCGCGGTCGGTGCCTATTACGACGATTTCAGCCAGGTTAGCGATCAGGAAGTGCTCGAGATGATGCAGCAGCTGGATGATCGCGGATTGCCCAAATAAAGGTGAGTGACGCGATGGGAAAAACCGAGGTCATGGATATCGAGATCCCGATTGGCGGGCGGGTGCACATGGGCCTGCTCGGAATGCCAGCGTCGGCGAACGCCATCGTGGTCTTTGCCCACGGCAGTGGCAGCAGTCGACTGAGTCGGCGCAATAACTACGTTGCCGAACTGATACGTGTGCGAGGCATTGCCACCCTGCTGTTCGATTTGCTAACCGAAGAGGAAGACCGGGTCTACGAGAACCGGTTTGATATCCCGCTACTGACCGACCGGCTGATAGAGGTATCTCAGTGGGTGGCGACGCGGGACGAACTGGCGAACATGGCGATCGGATATTTTGGTGCGAGCACCGGTGCGGCGGCAGCGCTGAGAGCGGCGGCTGAGCTCGGGGACACAATCGCGGCGGTGGTTTCACGGGGCGGTCGACCTGATCTCGCCGGCGATGAAGACCTGGCACGGGTACAGGCGCCGACGTTGTTGATCGTTGGCGGCTACGACGACGTGGTGATTGAGCTGAATCAACGCGCCTACCGTGCAATGCAATGCACCAGGAAGCTGGAGATCGTCCCGGGTGCCACCCACTTGTTCGAAGAGCCGGGCACACTGGACCAGGCAGCGAATCTCGCCTGTGACTGGTTCAGCCAGTATCTCGTGACGGCATAAGCACCCCATGCACGAGCTGGATCAGCGTATAAGGGCGGAAGCCGTCTATCTTGGAGATGGCATCGTCAAGCTCGACAGCTTTCTTAACCATCGCATCGATACCCTGCTCATGACGCAGATCGGTGTGGAACTCGCCAGACTGCTGATCGCAGCGGGGGCATCCCCCGTTTCTACCGTACTCACCGCCGAGACCAGCGGTATTGCGCCAGCGCTGACAACGGCCCAGGCGCTAGGGGTGCCGATGGTGTTTGCGCGCAAAAAGCGGCCGGCCACGCTGGCGGCTGAGTGTTATCAGTCCAGCGCGCGCAGCCACACGAAAGGCGAGATCGCAACATTATATGTTTCGACGGAATTTCTTTCGCGCGATGACCGTGTTGTCATTGTTGATGATTTTCTCGGTACTGGAGAGACGGCCGAGGCTTTGCTTGACCTGGTGGAGCAGAGTAGTGCGACACTCTGCGGGATTGGCTATGTCATCGAGAAAGTGTATGAGCACGGCCGTGATCATATGCGGAAAATTGATGCGCCAATCGTGTCGCTGGCGCGCATCGATATTGACAACGAGCAAGTGGTTTTACGATAGCGACGGTTTTACCAGCCTGCAAACCAGTTTATTGCCTTGCCCGGCGCAGGCTGGCGTGACTACACTGGCGCCTGATGAGTCAGGCTAACGCTCGATCCGTGAACGATTCCAGGCCGCCACCGTTTTCCCGGTGGTTGGTGGTTTCCTACTCCGCGTTTATCGCCGTGCTGGTTCCGGTTTACTGGGTGTATCTCGGGCCGCAGAATTTTCTCTGGGGCTGTGACATTGCACTGCTACTGACATTGGTGGCGTTGTGGAGAAAAGCGGCACTGCCAGCCAGCATGGCGGTCCTTGTGACCCTGATTCCGGATATTGTCTGGAATATCGACTTTTTATTGCATCTGGTTTTCGGTCGCGATGTCCTGGGCGCCAATGCCACGGCGTATATGTTTGAACAGTCCACGCCGTTGTTTGTCCGTGCACTGTCCCTGTTCCATGTGTTCCTTGCGCCGTTGCTGCTGTGGATGGTTTATCGTGTCGGCTACGACCGTCGTGCCCTGATCTGGATAACGGTGGTTGCTTGGCTAGCCATTGTTGCCAGTTATTTAGTAAGTGATGCAGATCAAAATGTTAACTGGGTTTATGGTGTTGGTCCGATCCCGCCCGTCTGGATGTCGGATCAGGTTTACCTGATCCTGTATATGCTGGCGGTACCGGTGATTATATTTCTGCCCACCCACTGGTTCGTGAAGCGCTGGTTCTAGGGTCGGATTCGGTTTTCCTAGTATTCCGCTACGATATAATTGACCCACGACTCCTGATTCTCCGGTTCGGTAACTTCTTCATAGTCGCCGGTACCTTCCATTTCCTCATCGTCATCATCGCTGTCAATGAATTCTTCCCAGAATACACGTACCTTGCTGAAGCCGGCCTCTTTCATTAATTCGATTACCTCTGGCATGGTCCAGAGTCTCCAGTCGTAGGTAAAGGCTTTTTTCAGTTTTGATCCGTCAGGGAAAATGAAGTGAATGTAGCAAAGCATTTCGTGGGTAATCGGGTTGAACTTGTCCTGATCCCAGATATAGGTAAAGTCCTCGTCGTCCACATCGCGCTCTTCCTCGAGCTCGTCCATGGTCTCGGTGCCGCCAAACATATCAATAATAAACAAGCCATCTTCTTTCAGCCCGTTGCGAGCAGCAGTGAAATACTCGCGCAACGCGTCCCGGGTTTTGAAAATGTTATAGCTGAAGTTCAGGGCACAGGTGATGTCAGCCTTGATCGGAGTGGCATCACTATCAAGTACGTTGGCCTCAATCAGCGTGACGCGCTGTTTCATGTCGACGCCGGCGGCGTCAATGTTATGTTTCTGCCCCCAGTCCAGCGTCGGTTTATCGAGGTCGACGCCAATGGCGGTGCGTGAAGGGTCGGTTTTACACCACTCGACAGACAGCAGGGCGGTGCCGCAAAAGTCTTCGCGCATCAGCAGGGCCGGTTTGCCGCGAAGCTTCTTGTAGGTATCGATGAAGAATTCGACATCGGCCTCGGGCGCCTGTACTGCCTTCTGATAGAGGTCGTGGATATTGGCCCGCTTGGCCTGTGATTTTCCTTTCTGGTGTTTTGAGCTCATAATTTTACTGTAATTCTGTTGCTAGGTGGTCGGTGGGGCGTCGGGCGCCAATGTTAGTCGTTTTCGGGAGCAATGACTACGCGGTCACGGGGATTAAAGCCGATGGCCAGCCCCTCGGTTTGCGCTAGAATAGCCAATTAAATGGTTCTTGCCTGGACCATGACCGTAGCTGGATGGTGTCATGGAAGTCCGGTCATTAGCGGGTTAAGTGTTGTGGCCGATTCCGAGCTGGTTCGCTGGCAGGGAAGTGATGTATACCTGACGACCAAGATAATGGTTCTGAAATGGAGCGAGCATTTTGATAATTGGTCCTGAAACCGGCGATCATCAAAGGTGAAATAACGAAATGGACTTCTGGTTGAGCTGGCAACGAGTGAGCGATTATCGCATGACGCGGTATGGCGCCGGGCGGGCCGGCTTCCAGAAGCGCATTTCTCCAAACCGCGTATTGACTGACTACTACATTGAATTTTAAGCGTATTTCAATCCGGACGATTCTTGCCGGTGCCATTTTTGTGATTGGAAATCTGGCGGTTGTGCTTGTCTATATCAGTGGCGAGGTATTTCAGTACAACTCGATTCAGCGAGAGGAAGCGTTGGTCAGGCAGATCACCGAAACGGAAGTGAAAAACCTTCGGCGTGATCTCGAGCAAACATCGCAGCAATTGATCAGCACACTGGTGCTTCGCCAGCAATTTCTTCCCGATGCCAAGAAACGGGACGTTGATTCGCTGACGAACCATTTGCGTTTGCAGATGAATTCCTATCTGCAGTCTCCGGGAAATCACAGTATTCGCCGTCTCTATGTCTATGACACCGATCTGAAATTCCTGGCCCAGTCACCGCAAAAAGACTTCAAGGAAATTCTGGTTCCCGGCATGTGCCCGGGTCTGCGCCAGGCAGCATTAAAAAGCGCGCTAAACAGCAGTACAACACCGGTCTCCGGTGTTTGTCACTCCGGCAAACACTCGCTTTTTGTCACTATCATGCCGCTCGGGGAAATGGCTGCTGGCGGGTATATCGAGGTCGTATCGAGCCTGTTGCCACGCTTCGCAGCAACCGAGAGGAGCCTGGGCATGCCAATCCGGGTGACGACGGGTGGCGGAAAAGAACTGTTTCGTTCACCAGGATTTCCTTCGGCAACGCAGGAGTCCGGGTTTGTCATCACCGATACCGCGCTGAGCAGCAGCTCGGCGGCGACCCAGATCGACATTGAGGCTGCACGGGATCTCGCCGGGCTCCGCAGTGAGCTGAGCCGTACCAGCTATATCGTGCTGATTGTCGCCGGCGCAGTCGTGCTGATCGTGATCGTCGTGTCAATCAGTGTATTGCAGCGCACAGCGATCGAGCCCATTACCGAGCTGACCTACCAGGTTGCCAAGATCCGCGCCGACCAGTCGGAACTTGGCCGGCGGGTAGTGGCGGAGGGTAACGCCGAGGTCTACGAGTTGGCGGAAGGGTTCAACGAAATGACTGCCAAGTTGAAGGAGTCCTACGAGAGCCTGCAACGCATGGCGTTCATGGATCCGCTGACCAAGCTTCCCAATCGCACCTTGTTTCACGATCGACTGGAACAGTCGATCCTGGCGGCGCGGCGGACCGAGCGAACTTTCGCCGTGTTCATTATGGATCTTGACCGGTTCAAGGACATCAACGATAGCGTGGGCCACCATGTTGGCGACCTGATCCTGCAGCAGGTAGGCATGCGGCTGGTGGATCAGTTGCGGGAAAGCGACACGGTGGCGAGACTCGGTGGTGATGAGTTCGCGATTCTGCTGCAATCAGTCGACCGTCATTTTGCCACGCAAATGGCCGCCGCCCTGCTGGAAGCATTGCGACTGCCCTTTGAGGTTAACGGCGACAAGTTCTACATCAGTGCCAGCATCGGTATCGCCATGTTCCCCGC
>Ga0209536_100008510_pt1 | contig 15373 bp, 13 predicted proteins | sample DeeMarSeWOR28_12_FD_187461 | JGI IMG/M metagenome (GOLD analysis project Ga0209536, IMG submission 187461) | Marine sediment microbial communities from White Oak River estuary, North Carolina - WOR-2-8_12 (SPAdes) (version 2) | ecosystem: Environmental > Aquatic > Marine > Intertidal zone >...
AACACATTTGTCTAAATAAAATCCACCACTCACTCATTTGCATGTTAAACCTCCCAACCTTTGTGGTTTATAGGTAGATTCTGAGTTTAATTTTCTTCTCTAATGTGAAATCTCTTTTGCAATGAATGGGAACATTAGATTTAGGTTTGTATGGGTATGAAACTATATACTAAGATAAGTGTTAGGATGCAAATCTACAATAGATTAATTCTAAGCATGTAGATCTAAATCACAGTTAGGTGTATTGTGAGCCTCTTATGCGCCCTTATGCGAATGACAGACCGTTACCTCAAAATAAGTATCAGGACGAACAATAATTCAGATTAGCTATCATCCCCTTTTGGCTGGATAACGGTTGCCTGACTCCCTCATCAGAAACAGAACTAGGAGCCAATGTAACCATCACCGTGATCGTAGAAAAAGATGAATTAAATGATGAAATTATTGATTACACACCGGTTTCTCCGACTGTCTTTTCGGCGATGTTGAAATGACGTTTGCCCCGCATGGCACTGAATTCGATCCGGCAACATTCATCAGCGAAGCAGTATCATCTTCTTCACTTCCTGAAATTCGCCCGCTTCGATTCTGTAGTAGTAGATTCCACTGCCATATCCTGATGCATCCCACTCCACCTGATGAGTACCAGCTTGCTGACGTTCATCAACCAACGTGGCCACTTTTTGCCCGAGGAGATTATAAACGCTGAGTTTAACATTATTGACTATTGGTAATTGATAATTGATAACTGTTTTCGGATTAAAAGGATTGGGGTAATTTTGCGACAAAGCAAATTTTTCAGGTGTTCCCGCTGTCTCATTAATATCCGAGATCTCACTTAGTTGAAAGCTGATTTGCTTCCAAAATCTATTTTGATTCAGACTGAATTTTGATTCTAATACCAATGAAGGATTATATTCATTCGTAAAAGCCGACCTTCTGATGAGTCCTGGATAAATTGAAACATTGATCGCAACAGAATCTTTGGGTTCAACTTCAAGTAAGGTTGGAGTCACTGTCATCGCAGAATCAGGTCTCACTCGATCATAGTTGATGATTATTGACACCGAATCTGCTGCAGTGCCATAATTATGGATGTAGAAAGTCGTATCAACAATTGATGAGTCCACCTCTAAAATTCCTAAATCAACAGTTGTTTCATCAAAGAAGAGATATGCAGTTGGAAAAGATGTTCCGCTTAAATGTACATTTTTTTGCCCGGATATGTATTTTTCATTCGTGTGAAAAGAGAGTGTATCTGACATATCTTCCATAATAAGGGGTGCCCATTCAATCAGGATATTGTCTTTTTCAAAGGGATTTATCATGATAGGATACTGATTAAGGGATGTAATGCTGGATTTATTATTTATAACGGACACACTATCAATTTGAAGAATACTGGAACCGACATTATAAATGGGGATACTCACTAAATCGCTTTCACCCGGATTTGTTGGTAAAAATTCATAATTATTGGAGAAAAGATATAATTGTGAAGAAGCAAAGTCAGAGAATAAAAGAACGTCCGGCCCTCCATAGGCACCCATATCATTTCTCAGATCTCCCTTTGAGGGCCAGCGGGCAATTCCTGGTAATGAATCATCTTCAATGTCATCATATTCACTATCCGGGTGTCCGGTATCGATACAGGGAGAATCATCATCTAACAGGAAACTACTGTCAGCAAACGATGGCCACAAGTTGATATTTCCAATTCCTTCTACCCCGTTTTGTACATTGTTGTACTCAAAGGTCGTATTTGATCCTGTTACACTGACCTGAATCGTATCATCTTGTATGTTGTGCCAGACAATATTATTCTGAACGATTGTATTGGCATTCCATATTCGGATACCTGATCCGTTACTATTTGAGGAATTACCTACAATTGTATTATTGGTTATGATGTTTGGTAAATCATTTCCCGGAAGTGTTTCTAAAATCCACAGACCCCCGCCTCCAAATGTCGGCTTTCCTGCAACAGCTTCGTAAACACGATTCCCGTTGATGATATTATTCGAGATTCTGGCATCAGAACAATAATTCAGTACAATCCCGCCACCATACATACCTGCATTATTAATGATAACATTATTCATAATTTGAGGTGAGCTATCCCCACATCTGATGGCACCTCCCCCGGCACTGACAGTCTCGCTTGGGGATCTGATTGCTTCATTATTTACAATCAAGTTATAGCGAATGGTTGGCGAGGATTCAGTGACAAGTATAGCTCCCCCTTCGATATATGTTCCGGCCCCGTGTTCATCGATCCACTTCGTTCCTGTTCCACCGGTTAACGTAAACCCCTGTAAAACAGCACTGGAATCTTCCCCGGAAATAATAAGGACACAACTTGCCGTATCAGGATGTGCAGGTTCTGATCCATCGATAACAGTACTTTTAATAAAAGATACATCACCTGTAATGCCAAAATAACTTGTTAAAATGATATTTTTCCCACGAAGGTTTATATTCTCTTTATAGCTTCCGGTAGCTACCAAAACCGTATCCCCATCAGAGGCGGCATTAATTGCACTTTGGATGGTTTCAAAATCCTCCGGGACTTTTATAATTATCCCTCCTGAATCTTGTGCTGAAACATCGACGAAAGTGACAAAAAATAAGAAAGTGAGAATTGACAGAGTGATAGATTTTTGATTCATGATGGACCCCCTTTGCGTGTTTAAATTACAATTTAATTCTCAATAAGTCTAACGATATTTATTTAAAAAATCGTCCGGATCCCTGAAACAATACCAGATATTCTATTCTGATCTGACATCATTTTTAAATTGGGTGGGCATAAAACCTGTATGTTTTTTGAGGGCTAAATTGAAAGCTGATTTTGAGTTGAAGCCTGAGTCTAAATAATTTCCAATTTAGTTAAAAAAAAGGGATTACATATTTTTGTAATCCCTTTTTGCGATATATTCAATATATACAAATACTATTCCTCCTTTACTAGGAATATAACATCAAGTACTATCCTGTTTCCGGCCACCACAACAACATCTTCTACAGTTACAACATCCATTTCAGCAGAATCATTTTTTTTCGAAACATTAACTGTATAAGTTCCTGCAGGTATAGCTGATAATGCATAGTGCCCTTCTGCGCCAGTGAAAGATGAATAAATTTTGCCATTGTCCTCAATCCAGACATAAGCGTTTTCCAGCACATTCGATTCATCATCTGTAACCATTCCTTCAATACTACCCGAAATTGACACATTTGCTGCTCGAACAACCGGTTTAAATATAAAGCCTTTTATACCGGCCGCTGTGTATGGATTACCCTGAACAACAAATGACTGACTCACATCAAAGTCAAGAACTAATTCTGATGTTAATCCTCCGACGACAGTGATGGGGGGATCAATGAAGATCTTGATACCTGTTTGTGGGCCACTGGGCACCTTGAGATCATATTCCGTTTGGTCTTTTAATTCGATACCGGCACTATCGACATAAAGCCGCACAAGATCATACTCACCAACCGGAACTTCAATTTCAACCAGTTCTGCTGTAATGCCATTTTGTAGTTCCAGAAGATTAAATACGGAATCCTTTTCCGATAAGATAAGAAACGGATCACCTTCAGATTCAGACTGGGCTTTACGAACTTCAACTTTAATGATCTTTACATTTGCTTCTAAAACCAGATCAATGGGAAATGGCGTATCCATTAATTTAATTGACAAAATCCCGGTATCACTGTTGTCGACACCCTTCTCACATCCAAACATGATAAGCAAGAGTAGCATCATAAAAAATATGAGTGGCTTATGTTTCATCTGATAGACTCCTATTTTAAGTCAACTGGTCAGTCTTCAAGTGCACTGAATAGCAGATGTGCATAGTAGATAAATGATATGACTATTCTTTAGGACAAACAGTGATATAAATCAAATTCTGTATATTTTAATCTCAAACCTGTTTTTGAGTCTTATTTTTATATATTTTCAAAAATCCTGGAAAATCTCCTTTAAAAAATCAATTCAGCATAATCTGAATTAACTCTTATGTCAATTTTAGCCATAAACAAGGGATAACAAATACTTATTATCCCTTGTTGCACTCTTTGACACAAGTCTTTAAACTCTAAGCACGAAATTCTAAATCCTAAATAATGCTCAAATCACAAAACCCAAACAAATTCCAAATAAGCAATTTCCAAAACTCGAATACGGGAAATTGGTAATTGGAAAATGGGATTTGTTTGTTATTTGGTACTTGGGATTTGTTTGTTATTTGATACTTGGGATTTGGGATTTACATAGTTGTGTCAATAAATTACAGATTGGTTACAAATTTGGTTCCAGATTATTATATATGCGCAATCAGATTTATTTGATTAATGATACGGAAATTAACTGAATTTTGGCATGCCATGGTGGAACCATCTATATTGACTTTAAATTTATTTTCTATGTCTGGTATCAGATTGAGTGATTTCTTTATACAATAAGATTCAAATCCCCATTTGTGCGGATCATCCAGTACAGATGCATTCCAGGTATGTTTAAACTGACCGGGTAGCTTCATGAGGCCGATATCTCTTATACCAAAAATATAAAAATCACCTGATCCTAAGGGAACCGATCTGGCCAACGGCAGGTCCTTACCTAAATCTCCATTTACAATTATCAAAGCCTGATAATAATTTTCAGATACTTTTGTATCATCGACAATAATTTGCCACTTTCTTTTTCCCCTGAAAATCGATTTTGATGTTTTTGTAAAACAGGCTATACTTGCTCCGACAAAAAACGGACCCAAATCACCGAATATCTGTCCCAGTATTCCTTTGTAATACTTTATATACCTGTTCTCCGTATAAGTAGGTATATCGCCAAATATTTCAGCACCACCATACCCGACAAAATGACGCGGTATTGCCGAATCCCCTTCACTTTCCGCGACGATGATGTCACATTTGATGGTTTTATCAGTGTTGATTGAATCGACAAAAACCTTTACCGCTTCTTCAATATCATCCGGCATACCCAATGTTTTCCCAATCAGATCAGCAGATCCTTTTCTCAAAAAGCCCAGATCGATATCATTTAGATCAATTCCTGAATCGCAACATCCCTCAAGCGCACTATTAAATGTCCCGGATCCACCAGCCGAGATTATTATCCTGCTGCCATTTTTCAGGCATTCATTTGTCTTCTTCCTGACTTCAGCATGACTATCAACGGAAAATAATGAGACATCATCAAATCCGTATTTTTTAAATAACGGAACAATATACTTTACTTTGCCCCAGTCTTTTATTGATCCCGAAATGGTCGTGGCAATAACATCAATTTTAGGATTTTTCATAAACACCCGAATATTTAAAGTTCACTTTTTGCAAACTTAACTGCAGAATTTGTAATATTTTCAAGCGTATCATTCCCTGCTAATACATATGTAGGAATATTTAAATCACGTTTAATAACTTCACATGTTTTTACATAAGCAAAACGGAGTTTGCTTAATTTCTCTTCAGTTTCATGTACCTGTCTTTTTTGACCTCTTTTTTTTATTCGCTCAATTGCAATTTGCGGTTCAACATCTAAAAATATCACAAGGTCAGGCAAGTTTAAATGAGTCAGTCCAAGCTTTTTTAATGCTGAAAGCTCAGGGATATCTTTAAATATTGGATCATCTCTGCGGATGCCATTCTCATATGAAGATAATATCTTAATCGCTTTTAGCAGGATATCCTCATTAAAGAATTCTTCTTTGTACAGTATGGCCCATGCAGAAAGGTTGAGTAAGGGTGATCCATCCAGGATTACCAGATCCGGATAATACCATTTTTTAATTTCAATCAACAGAATATCTCTTAAAATGAGTTCTGTTAATTTTGGGATCTTATACAACTTCAATGATTTCGCATTTTTTGCATATTTTCCAACGATATTCCGGATATTTTCTGTTATAAGCGGTTGTACCTGTTTGAATTTGCCGTTCTCATAGAAATTCAATTCATCACTCACCAATCCCACACTTGAATCGTCAGACAAAATCTTAGATAAATTCTCAGAAAGCGTACTTTTACCCGATCCATCTATCCCTAAAACTGCAATTGTTTTGATTGTTTTTACTGTTTTTTGTTTTCGTCTGTGTCGCGATAAACTCTCATTTTCAGCAAATTCATGAATGATCTTTTCTAACGTATGGGTAGTTTTTTCATGTGATTCTTTAAATATCTGAGGCGGACCAATGATAAGATTATTCCATATGGGTACGGGAATAATGCCTTGTTTAGGCAAGGATCTTTCTGTTCCGGAAATAAAAACAGGTAAAATGCGGATGTGAGGAAAATGTTCGGCAATCCGGCCTATCCCCGATTTAAAGGTCTGAATTTCTCCGGGAATTCCTCTTGTTCCTTCAGGGAAGATTATGATATTATGTCCTTCGTTCAATTTAGCTGTGATTTCACTCATGCATTCTGCCCGGGATTCGGTATCACCCCGTGTCACCCAGATTGGACTGAATAAGTAATTTACCAGTCGATAAAGAATTTTTGGTTTCGAAAAATATTCTTCAGCGGCAACAGGATGCGTTTTTCTTATTTGTTTATGGGGCAATAGATAGAACAACAATAAAATATCTAAGTGACTGTTATGATTGGCGATGATGATATATCTATTTAATCCGGACAGATTTTCTTTACCGATAAGATTTACACCAAAGAGAAGTTTGATCAATGGTCGTAATAAAATTAAATGGATAATTATTTTCAGATGAAATATTTCTTTCATTCTCATTCAAATATAAAATATCTGATATAATGAAGAACAATGGGTGCTGTAAACAGCATCGATTTGATATTATCTATAATAAGCCCTCTTCCCGGTTGCAGATTTGTTTTTACAATACCAAGATCCGATTCAAAATATGAAATCGTATGATTCCCTATGATGACAAGAGCAGGTATCATCAAGCCGAGAGCAACTGAATGAATTACAGGTATTCCCGTCCATTCAGATACTAATAGCGTTATTGTAACGGTGACAGGTATTGGGATAACATATTTTATGATTATCTTTTTCCACATGATATTGACTTTACCGTTAATAAGGAGAGAGATGATATCACAGACAGCGATCGTAAGAACAAGCATTCCCGTCATCCAGGTAGAATGAAAGGATAGATAAGCCAGGTGTCCAATACAGTAGACGAATAAAAATAGTCCAAAATCAATTGTTCCTATTGAATAGATAGCACCTTCAGATTCTTTTCCGGTCAGGGATATGAGGAATGGAATTACCAAAAAACTGTACACGGGTATTGTAATGATAAACATATTATACCAATCGGTATGAACGAAATGCATCATAAAGGGGATGGACAGATATGCGGCTAAAACACCTAGTCTATCCTGTAATCTCAAATCAACGAGAGAAAAGTATTCTCTTAACGTAAAAAAACTTAAAATACCCCACCCCCAGCATGATATATAAAAGGATACAGTTTCAGCCAACACCAATATCAGAAAAAATATCCAGATGTAATTGAGATAGCTGACGTAAGCTGATTTCCTTCTGCTGAGTATGGATATGATACCGATCAGAGACAATAAAATAAAAATTCCTACCAACGTAATGAGCGGGGTATTCTGTAATAGATCATTTATCATTTGTAATTTGTAATTTGTAGTTGGTAATAGGCAATTAGGTTTATGCTTAATGGGGAAATAATTATAAAAATACAAAGGATGAGATTTTATAGCAAGTGAGTTTTTAATCTTTTGGCACTGCGCTTGAATCACTGATTTTTCTTTTCATGAATGGCTGTTTTTCCACCAAACCTCTATTCATCACTCGCTTTAAACAATCTCACCAAATCGGTTCATATCTGCACCGCCATCTGAGCCTGCGTCATAGACGTAGTCGTATACTCTCACACCATCATCTCGTGTATATACATTGCCGCGGACCCACGATCCCAAGATGCTATCGACCTGTAGCTGGGGCGGTTGCCACCCTCCTTATTCTTTTTTGGAATATACAGAAGTGGAAGCACGGTGCCATATTCCGACCGCGCACTCCCTGCGCCCGCTTGGTGCGGTAATGCGGATCCTTTCAACAGATCGTTGGTGACCATACCTTGTTTGTAGTCCGGGCAATTGACGATACTAACGCGCGGGGTTTTCGCTTCGCCAGTAAAGGAGAACTGCAGAAAGTCGATACTGCCATTCGCAGGAACCTGAAATCCGAGATTTGATAGTGGGATATTACGCCCTAAATCGGCATTGAACTCAAGCAAGTCATTTTGGAAATTGACCTCAATTTCCTGTTCTTCCACTTGGACTTCAATTTCGAGCCATTGACCAGCCGGAATCGTGGTGTTTTTATCCGCGAGAATTTTTTCCATGCCATTAATAAATTGACTTACGCTTATTGTACCGGCCGGATCGAGCAGGACATGGTGGAGTGAAGAGTGCCATCAGCGGCTCTTGTTTTAGCAGCTGTCAATGGCATAACCGTTATGAATCAATTCAGAATAATCCCATACTTCTCCGCCTGTTTCTTAGATTCAAAATAGCCCAGTGAGTCACGTTTGGTGATGATTTCCTGTGCTTGCGAGACACTGATATTGGAATAAGCGGCCAGATCATAGGGACCAGCCGTATTCAGATTGATGCATAGTGCTTTTTTATTCTGTTCGGACCAAAGGGTAGTCCGGATCTGCACATTGGGATTGCTTACCCACAGTTCCGGCCCAATATTCTGATCAATTTCGATTTCGCCGTTATAGTAGCGATTAAGCAAATCTTTATAGAGTTGAAAATAGTAATTACTGTATTCCTTGAATTTCCTGTAATCCCCAAGCATCCCGTACATGGCCATCTGTTCATAAACATCACCCAGTTCATTACCTAAAGTCCGGCCCACGGTTACACTGATAAACAATTTGACCAGTTCATTGAGGTCTTGCGGAAAGGACCGGATCCATTCCTGCAGATACGCGATCAACGGCGGAACTCCGTTTAATCCATTTGCTTGCAGCCGGCTCCATATCCAAAAATGTTTCAGATATATATTCTCGAAAGGAGTAAAAATGGTCTTTGGGTCCACGTCTTCAGACAACGGTGTGATCAGGAAATGATTATAAAAGGACCGATCGCCATAGTTTTTCTGAAGATTTGGATTTGAGTTCATCTTGTAAAACAGAGTGGCCAGTACCCCTTCACAGGAAAGCATTTCCTGGGCGTTTTTTAACCACGTCCGATCGAAGAAGGGAGAAGTATGATCGGCCAGGATCAGCTCCTCTACGGACATCATTGTCTGATCTGCTTTCATGGGGATAAATTTTCTGAAGATATAATCATTAGTCAGTGTGGCATGAGCTCTCAGAGCCTGGTCCATCCGGGAGTGCCACAGGGTGCCCGTGATCCGGTCATAGTCATACTTCTGATCGAAAAGGCCGCGGTAGTGATCGATCTCATAGACAAACCGCTCTAGATGGATCCCCCACCCCTCATAAAGGGCGGTATAATAATCGGTGATGCCCATGCTTACATGCTGCTTAAAAGATCGCCTGTTTTCTGATTCATTCCGGTAACCGGGCCAGATATTGTTCATCATCACATGGCCCAGTTCGTGGGAAAAGATACTCAGTCCTCCTTGGGCCAATCCATTTTCATCGATGACCAGGTCCACATAATGCAGATCTTTGTAGGTGACTGTATCCCTGCCGTTGGTCAGTATCAGACCTTTTCGAGGAAAGCCCCCCTGGTTTTCTGACAGGTAAAGCACATTCGGGCCCTGATCGTTACCAATCAGGTTCCGGCTGCACTGGTTCAGTTTTATCACCGAGCGGTGAAAGGGCAGATTAAGCTCTTTTTTGATCTTTTTGGCAAGTCGGTTGGTATCGGGAAGTACTTCACCCAATAAGAGCGATCCCTCACCGGGAATGGCCCTGACGATCTGGATTTTTTCAAAAGCAGAAGGGAAAATATAATCAGGCACATCATCCTGCCTAGAGGGAAAAAGGATCATTAAAACAATGTTGATGGCTAGAATCATCGGCTTCATATTCAACTCCCGTTATGGTATCAATCTATTCTAATGATTGGTTTAAAGACGAGAGAGTGATGAGAAATGTTGCACGCGCCTGGGACACAGTGAAACAGAGACATAAGTGCTGTAGGTATAGGAGGAACCAAAAAAATGATCTTATTTCGGCTGAAGAACTAATCATTATTTCGTTGAAGAAATTGTGGGATAGTCATAAATTTCTTATCGATGGCGATGATAAATATGCATATTGTAATCATTTCAATAATCATGACAGCCATTGACAGTTCATAGTTTGTGAATTTTATGATGGGCAAAATATTTAACGATGCATGCAGTAATAGTGCAGATAAGATTGGTTTCTGTGTATGAATGTAAAACCAGGTAATAATAATACTCATCGGACATACCAAAAGCAGACGCATCAAGATTCCTGATATTCCTGCTACACCAAAACCTTGAAATAAATCGATGGGCAAATGCCACAAAGACCAGAAAATTCCAAGTATTAATCCTGATTTTAGAGGACTGTATCGGTTTAATAATATTGGAAGGACAAAGCCACGCCAACCAATCTCTTCACCAAAGGCGCCACCGAATATGATATCGAAAGAAAACAGAATGAGTAAATGAACAATTATAGCACCCTCAGTCCCTCCAATTTGAGTCTTGAATGGTGTGTTCGTCTGAATATTTACAAGCGTCCAGGCAAGAATGAATAGGACAGGAAAAAACAGGATTGAAAATATTGCCCAACTGACAAATCTCATTATTGAATGAATTCTTTCTTGACGACAATTCAGTATATGCGGAGACATACCTAAATAATATACAATCACACCCAAACAGATTATTATACCAATTGCTGTAAATTGATTTAACTGTTCGATACGACTAAGATCTTGTCTGACTATCATGATCCCCAACATTGTAGCAGTGAAATAAATTGCCGAGAGTTTAATGAGATTATTTAAATTTTGTTTCTGATTACAAAAATATGTAAAGATAATTGCAATGAGAGATGGACCAAATACGCCAACTTGAGAAAGGAGCCAGTGGTTGTCCAATTTTATATTGACATCATCTCTGATCAGGACACCTGAAACCAGCCAAAAAGACCATGAAAAAATAAACGTTACTATAAAGTAGAGGGCTAATATTTTTTTGTCATTCAATTTTGAAGTATACTTCATGAATAATACTTAATTAATTATTTTATTTTTATTGCACGAAAATCCTGCCCCTGTTGATGGGCGATCATTTCGATGATCTGATTTTCGTTATTTTTTATAAAAGTTATAGAGGCATCAGTAATTTTAAGAAAAAATTTGGTGTCTGATTCAGGAAAAATTTCAACCTTTTGTTGCCCTGCACTCTCCATATATAACTGGTTGTTCTCCAGAGTTATAGTAATGGTTAATTCACCCTTGTAATCATAATCTCCTGCATATTGTTGTAAGATTTTTTTATCCAACTTAATCACCTGTTTCTTAACTAACGCTTTATCAGCACTAATTGCCGTGAAATGATCAAATACGATAAATTCTTCCAATAATTTTTTATCCGGAGGATCAGGCCAGTCTTCCGGTACGCCAACCGGGATTACACATATCTGTCGAAATCGTTCAGGAATATCAAAGATCTTTTTTACCAGCTTTTCTGGAAATGAATCTGTCGTAAAAACCGAGCCATATCCTAGTGATCGTGCCGCAATTAAAAGGTATCCGGCTGCGATGACACCGTCCTTCTCATTGTAATCTGGATATTTTGATTCTGAATCCGTAAGCACAATGATCAAAATCGGTGCCGAGCAATATCCATCATAAGATTTTTCCATTCGTTGCCGAAGCAGATTCAATTTTTCTTCATCGGTTTCTCCTCTCCTCCGGGCCTGATCTACTGTCAAATTAATACTTTCTGTTTTCAGGTGATCAATTTTTTTCCGATCCTCTATTATCATGAATTTCCAGGGTTGCTGATTTCCGGCAGTTGGTGCTGTTCGGGCAATATCTATCATTCTTATAATATGGCTTTCCGGAATTGGATCGGGCTTGAAGTTTCGGACAGAACGCCTTTGTTTAAATATTTCATAAAGATATTTCTGGTTCATATTAAAATCTACTTTTGAATCTTTACATCCTGCTTTAGAAACGAAGATAGAAACTAAGAAAAAGGTTAAAAACATATTGATCGTCATCAGAGATAATTTTTTTGGCATGTTTTTCTCCTTTGTTTCATGAGACCTACCATTTACAATCAAATATACATTTCAAAGGTCTCGCTGTCTTTTTTAATTGATCAACATAGAATATTAATTGACGAATCACCCTGTATAATGGACAAAAGGATTTTCGTTTCAAAATTACGATGGGTATATTTATAGTATGATTGCACCTGATAGAAAAGTATACAGACTCTTAAACAGCAGACCTGCATATCATCTATATTTTTGGGGATTTTTTTTCATCGGGTTTTTACTCCAGAGTTTAAAGGAGAGACCCTTTGTTGATTCAATTACATACACTGCAAGTTTTATTGTATTATTAATCATTCCTGTATATTTGAATTTTTTTGTATTAGACCGTTTATTTAATCAAAAAAAATATTACCTGTATTCTCTGAGTTTATGTGTCATTATTCTCATTTCAGCCATAATTATGGATAATGCATTTATTTTGCTTTTTCAAGAATGGCCAATGTTTGTTAACAGAATAATCACCGTTTCTGTATTCATCGCTTTAACCACTGCGATAAAGTTTGCAAAGATCGGATTTGATCAGAAACTGGCTTTTCAGGAAATGAAAACAAAACAATTACAGACTGAGCTTAATTTATTGAAGGCGCAGATAAACCCGCATTTTCTTTTCAATACCTTAAACAATCTCTATGGATTGGCCAGAAAAAATAATAGCGGAACAGCAGATGGTATAGCGCGGTTATCGCACTTGATGCGATATATGATATACGACAGTGATGTTGAGAAAATTTCACTGGAAAAAGAAGTAGCCCAGATAAAACATTTAATTGATTTGCATAGTCTTCGCTTCCTGGCAGAAGATGATATAGATATTTCTTTTAAAACAATTGGCAATATTGATCAGATTAATATTCCTCCAATGCTCTTAATTCCCTTTGTTGAAAATGCGTTCAAACATGGTATCAGCATAAGCAACAAATCGTTCATCCATATTCACTTGGAAGCACAGGATGAACATTTATTTTTTTCGGTAAAAAATTCAATTCATCATAAAAATACCCACGATGATGCTCAAAAACATGGCGTAGGATTGAAGAACGTAAAAAGAAGGTTGGAAATATTATTCCCGAATCGTTTTAATCTTGATATTCAAGAGAAAAAATTATCATTTGAAGCACATCTTAAATTGGCGATAAAAATATGAGCCACAAAATAAAGTGTATCATCATTGATGATGAGCCTGTTGCAATAGAAATTATAAGAGACTATGTCGATAAAACCAACTTTTTGATATTACTGGAAACCTTTAGAGAACCCTTAATAGCTATAGAGTTTTTGCAACAGAATATAGTTGATTTAATCTTTTTGGATATCAATATGCCCGGTCTCTCCGGCATACAGTTTTTAAACGCCTTGCACACCAAACCACTGGTGATTTTTACAACTGCTTACTCGGAATTTGCTGTCGAAAGTTATGATTTTGATGCCACAGACTATCTACTCAAGCCAATAGAATTCAGTCGTTTTTTAAAAGCGGCAAACAAGGCCCTTGAACATTATAATATTAAAAATAGAGAATCATTTGGGGATACAACAAACCGTGAAGCCGATCATATATTACTTAAAAGTGGTAGTAACTTTTACAAAACGAAACTCAGCGAAATCCTATATATAAAAGGTGCGGGGAATTACGTACTTATTAATACCAATGAAAATGAGATTATTATCCTGTCTACAATGAAAGGCATACTTAAGAAGTTACCCTGCTGTTCTTTTTTGAGAATCCATAAATCGTTTATAATCAATTTTAATAAAGTTGACGTGATAGAACAGGATCAGGTAAAAATTAAAAACAAATATATTCCTATAGGTGAAGCCTTCCGAGGTAACCTTAATAATTTTCTTTATAAAGATAAAACTTAAACTCCTGACAATTTATTTATCCATCATTTTGATTTAAATTTAAGTATCATAAGTCCCTGTTAATCTTCTATCCGATATCATCAAACGGATACATTCTAATCGGTTTTGATTCAATATGAGGAAAGAAAGGTATTATAAATACTTATCCTTAAAACTTTGAGGGAGTACGTGGGAACCTCAATCCTCAGGGTAAATCCCAATGAGATGGAATCAGTTCAGGATTACCTGAAGGCGGTATTGCCATTATTTGTGGGTGCTGGGGGTAAGCTGGTGAAACGCTTAAAAGTTAATGAAGTCATTCATGGCAATGCGAGTGGTATGGTGCTGGTGATGGACTTCGATTCTGATGAAGCGATTACCGGGTTATTTGAATCCGATGAATACGCAGCGCTCATACCAGTGCGTGATCGGGGCTTTACGGAAATGAATATTTTATTGACACATGATATGTGAGCTTGTTCGGTTCTACTATATCAAACTGTTAAAGGAGCAAAAAATGTCTGTAAATACAGAGTTCAGAGATTATGTATTGGATCAACTCAGCGGAATAGGAGTATTTGAAACAAAGAATATGTTCGGAGGGACGGCTGTGCTTAGAAATGGTGTTGCCTTTGCTAAGATCAAGCATGGATCCCTGTGGCTGAAAGTAGACGATGGCAATATCAATGACTTTATTGAAAAGGGGATGGTTCAGTACACCTACGGTAAAGACAACAGCCGCAAGTTAAATTTTTATGAAACCCCTTCTGAGGTAATGGAAGATTCAGAAATGTTAATTCAGTGGGCCACCAAAGCCTGTGAGGCAGCTATCAGATCCAAAGAGTAGATTTTTACCTTTCCGGTCGCTAAAATTCCTTACCATACAATTTGGTGCCAGATCACATTTGAAACCTGAAGTATAAGAGGCGAAAGTCAGTGAAGATTATTGTGCTGCGTTGAAGCAATTAGAAATTAGGAATTAAAAGATAAAAGGCTGATGGTTCGGGTCACTGAACCATTGGCCTTTTCCCTTTTGCCTTTACCCTTTTAGTGACAACCCACCAACTTAATAAACTCGAAGCACGAAGCACGAAATTCGAATTAATTCTCAAATTGTAAATTTCGATCAGGTATTTGGATTTGAATCATTGGAATTTGATTCGGATTTCGAAATTCGGATTTCGGATTTGCTTCAAGTAGCGGGAGCACATACCCTGCGGGTAAACTCGAAGCACTAAGCACGAAATTCG
>Ga0209536_100008511_pt1 | contig 15372 bp, 11 predicted proteins | sample DeeMarSeWOR28_12_FD_187461 | JGI IMG/M metagenome (GOLD analysis project Ga0209536, IMG submission 187461) | Marine sediment microbial communities from White Oak River estuary, North Carolina - WOR-2-8_12 (SPAdes) (version 2) | ecosystem: Environmental > Aquatic > Marine > Intertidal zone >...
ACGTATCGGTCTTGTGATGGAGCAATTGTTTAAAGACAGACTTCCGGAATTATATGAAACATTAGCTTATCACTTTAGCCAAGCAAAATCTCTCCATAAGGCGGTCGATTATTTAATCAAATCGGGCGGGAAAAGCTTAAGCAGGTATGCGATTCAAGAATCTCATAAATACTATAAGAAAGCCTATAACCTAATAACCGATAAACAGAATAAAACAGAAAAAGAGCGAGAACTTCTTTTTGATCTCCTAAATAAATGGTCGTTGGTCTTCTATTATCGCGGTGATTTCAAAAAACACACAGAACTTTTAAAACGACATGAGAATGAAGCAGATCTTGTAAACGATAAAGAAAAGCGCGGGATGTTCTACGGTTGGCTCGGATTCGTCCTTCAATTCAGAATGGAATTGGCAGATTCATTCAGATATCTTAATAAAGCCCTCAAACTTGGTGAAGAAATCAACAGCGAGTATTTAATCGGCTATGCATGTACATGGTATACATATTCATGTGCCGTAACGGATAAATATGAGGAGGGATATTCGTATTGGAAAAGAGCAGTATCGATTGCAAAATCTATCGGATCAGACCCTTATCTTCAATTTAAGTCAGTCGCTGGTATTGGTCACATCGAAACTTTCAGCGGAGAAAATAAACACAATTTTAAAATCGGTAATCAGCTTCTTGAATACGGGAAAAAATACTCCAATATCAGAGGCCAGGTAGTTGGCCACCTGTGCATCGGACACAGCTACTTTGCAGAAGGTAATTTGATAAAAGCAATATCTTGTTACCAAACGGCAATTGATGTCGCCGAAGATCCATTTTACTCTCAGTGGCCTAAACTTTATTTGGGAGTTTGTTCTGTTCTAAACAACCAAATTAAAGAAGGGGAAAAGGCACTTAGTGAAGTTCTGTCATATGCGTCTAAATTTGGATGTGAAATATTCGATCTTTTCATTAGGCCCTTTTATGGAATTGTTTTAATCGACAAAGGGTGCATGTCAAAAGGGCTTGCAACGATTGAGGAGGCATATGCTGTCGGTAAAGAAAAAAACTGGGGCTATGCCAAAGCATTGTCAGAATTTGTGTTGGGCAATCTTTATTATCAAATTGCTTTTGGTAACAAACCAAATATCTCAATTATGATTAAAAATGTTGGATTTTTGACTAAAAATATTCCATTTGCATCAAAAAAGGCGGAAAAATATTTTAGAAAAGCAATCGATAGCGGCAAGCAATACGGAGCAAAGGGTTTTCAGGGAATGGGGCTTCTTGGTTTGGGTCGATTATTTAAGGCAAAAAAAAGAGATGAAAAAGCAAAGGAATGCATTTCAGATGCTATCAAAATATTTGAAGAATGCGGGGCTAAAAGGTATCTGGAGCAAGCAAAAGAGATTGTAGCTTCCTTATCCGCATAGCCCATTTTTTTCTATTGGCGGCCACCAAAAGATGATGTGGTTATGGAATATGTCTGTGGAGTTATTTTTAAAAGTATCACCATTTAAAAATCAAGCCGAACTTAAATTCTTTATCGACACTCTTCACAAGGCCGGACTTCAGGAGAGAGCATAGCTAATCTGTTAGTGGAAGTGGGGTCGAGAAGTGGGGTCGAATCAAGCTAACCGGCAGAAGTGGGATCGCCCATTAAAGGGCGACCCCAAAATTTCTTATTATAAAACAACGAAGCTGTTGTGATGAAAAAAATACTTCAAAACACAATTACTGCAATTATTCTATCTCTCGCTCTTTTAATTGTGGGGCTGGTAATTTGGTACTTTATGAAAGAATCTGAGACATCATTAAAGGATGTTCTGTTTTATATAGGAGCAGCTCCGATAGTAATATTTTCAATGGGACAAATGGGTAATTTTTTTGGACGGGGTGATCCCTCATATCAACTCAGCAGATCAGTCAGTAATCGGTCCCCCGATCAGAGGGCAGTTCAAGATATACGTGAAATAGGATCCAAAGTAAAATCTGGATTCAACTGGATCATAGCAGGTTTGTTAGTTTGGTTGTACAGTTCTTTTATGTAATCAAGCTACGCCCAATAATCATATTTTGATAGAAACATTTTAATTTTGTTTTAAAACTAAAACCTGTGATTGTTCAACTAATCGCAACTGAGCTCAAGTTCCGAAAATTAACAATAAAAGCCAAATATATTGCGCCCCGGTGTTTTCCGATGATATAAACGTATCGCAACTCAGCGAGTTGCTGAAACAATTTGCATCACCTTTTAGAGATGAAAAAAAGAATCCTGATCATTGCACTTTTAGAGCTTGCCCAAAACTTCCCTTGAAATGATAATCTTCTCCACCTCTTTGGTGCCTTCATAAATTTCCAACACCTTGGCGGCGCGGTAAAAGCGTTCGATATCATAGTCGTTAAAATAACCATAGCCGCCGTGTAATTGCAAAGCTTCATCGACCACCTCAACGGCCACATGACAGGCGTACATCTTGGCAATAGCGGTCAGCTTGGTATCCGGTTTGCCCTTATCGAGCAGCCAGGCCGATTTGTAGACCATATTGCGGGCGGTTTCGACTTTGGTGACCATATCGGCAATCTTAAACTGGGTGCTCTGAAACGCCGCTAACGGGCGTCCGAACTGCTTGCGACCTTTGACATGCTTGACTGCCATGTCCAATGCCCCCTGGGCAAGACCGACGCCGTGGGCGGCCACATAGGCGCGGGAGTGGTCAAAAAACTTCATCAGCTGGATAAAGCCGTTGCCTTCCACACCGATCAGGTTTTCTCGGGGGACCCGGCAGTTGTTGAAATAAACCGCGGCCGTATCCGAGGCCCTCAGCCCCATCTTGCCGTGCATGGGCTCGGCCTTATAGCCCTTGCGATCGGTTTCCACCAGAATAATGCTGTGCCGGCCGGTTTTGGATTGGGCATCCGGGTCGGTCAGGCAGAAGACCAGCATATGGGTGCCGACCGTGCCGTTGCCGATCATCACCTTGCTGCCGTTAATGACGTAGTCATCACCGTCTTTGACCGCCGAGGTGGTGGCCGCAGCCGTGTCACTGCCGGCATCGGGCTCGGTGATGGCAAACCCCAATATGCCGTCGGCATTGAAAAGAGGCGGCAGGTATTTCTTTTTTTGGGCTTCGGTGCCGAAAAGCAGCAGCTCCTCGGCGCCGAACGATACCGAGCACAGCTCCTGGGCGATGCCCGGGTCCACCTTCCAGAATTCTTCGAGCACCAGGGCCTGCTCGAAAAAGCCCAGGCCGGGCCCGCCGTATTCTTCCGGAATGAACAGGCCGATCAGATCCAGTTCGCGGGCTTTTTTGAGAATGTCAGCTGGAAAGGTCTCGTTGATGTCGCACTCGAGGGCAACTGCCGGAAATTCGCCAATGGCAAATTCACGCGCGGCTTTTTGAATATACTGTTGTTCTTTGGTCAGATCGAAATCCATGGTTCTTCCTTTCTGAGGTACATCTCATAATATTTTAAGGAATTAATTCTAACCTAAAATTTTCGCGATTGAAGCTCTACTTGTAAACCAGGCTTTACAAAGGAATATTCCCATGCCGCTTGTTGGGTTCGGGCCGTTGTTTGTTGCGCAGCATTCTGAGGGCCTTGATCAACTGGGGCCGTGTCTCTTTGGGCTTGATGACACTGTGCACCAGCATATTGGATGCAGCATGATAGGGATTTGAATATTTATAATCATATTCATCAATTTTTTGCTGTCTGAGCTCGTCGGGGTTTTCAGCGGCCTGGATTTCTTTGCGAAAGATCAAATTTACGGCGGCAGCCGTATCGAGGACCACCAGTTGCGCGATCGGCCAGGCCAGCATGAGATCGACACCCATGCCGACACAACACATGCCCATGACCGCGCCGCCGTATTCTTTGCGCAATGCCAGTGTAATTTTGGGAACCGTGGCCTCCGAGTAGGCATAGAGCATTTTGGCGCCGTGCCGGATTATGCCGGCATGTTCCTGGGTGATACCGGGAAAATAGCCGGGGACATCAACAAAATTGATCAAGGGGATATTGAAGGCATCACAGAACCGGATGAATCGCGCGGCTTTGTCAGACGCATCGACATCCAGGCACCCGGCCTTGAAGCGCGGCTGGTTGGCAACGATGCCGACCGTATGACCGTCCATGCGGGCAAAGCCAACGATGATATTCAGGGCATAGCGCCGCAGGACTTCAAAAAAGGAGCCCTGATCCACCACCCGCTCGATGACCGCATGCATGTCGTAAGATTTTTTAAAGTCTGCCGGCACGATTTCCTTCAGCTTTCGATCAATGCGCTCCGGATCGTCATCGGTTTTGACCACCGGCGGGCTTTCGTTGTTGTTGGACGGCAGATAGCTCAGCAGCTTTTTAATGATGCCAATGCAGTCCTCATCGCTGTCGGCCACAAAATGGGCGGTGCCGGTTATCTCGCTGTGCACCTTGGCCCCGCCGAGCTCCTCCAGGCTGATGTCTTCACCGGTGACGGCTTTGATGATGCCCGGGCCGGTGATGACCATATGGCTTTTGCCTTTTACCATGACGATAAAATCCGTCAGCGCCGGCGAATATACCGCCACGCCTGCAGAGGAACCCATCATGCCGGTTATCTGGGGAATGAGGCCCGAGGCAGCCGTGTTGCGGTAGAACATGCCGGCGACCCCTTTGGAGGCGAAAAAACCCTCGTGCAGGCGGCCGCCACCGGAATCATTTAACGCCACCAGAGGCGCTTTGACCTTGATGGCTTCATCCATGATGTGGCAGATTTTTTGACCGTGAATTGTACCCACCGATCCTCCCAGAACCGTGACATCCTGGGCATAGGCAAACACCAGGCGGCCGTCGATGTTGCCGTAACCGGTCACCACACCATCACCGGGCACCTTCTTTTCCTGCATGCCGAAGTCTCTGGACTGACTTTCAGCCAGTTTGTTGATTTCCACAAAGCTGCCCGGATCGAAAAGCAAATCCAGACGTTCTCTGGCCGTTAATTTGCCCCTGTCATGGTGACGGTCGACAGCTTTTTGGCCCCCGCCGAGTTCAGCCCGTTGCTCTAAAGTCGCCAACCGCTCCAATTCACTTTGGTGTGTTTTGGCTTTCGTCATGGCTGCCTGTCCTTTATATTGGGTTTGGGTTGTTTTTTGAGGTGTGATGGATCTTTGTATACTGTATACCAGATAAAGGTGTCAATTATTTCCTTTCGATAAGGAAACTCATTTAAAGATAAGCAGGACGCTTGGATCCTGCGATAATCAATGCTTGAAAAAACAGGCGGACATCTGTAGAAACGATAATCGATGACGTAAATTTTTTTACGATCGGAGATGATGCGTGTCGCATAAAGATCTATTGATCGAGCAACAAAAAAGACTCTGTACGCTGACCCTGAACCGGCCGGATAAAAAAAATTCCCTTTCACTTGAACTGGTTGACCTGCTGTGTGTTACGCTCAAAAAACTGGCTAAAAACGATAATCTACGGGTTGTTATGTTGCGCGGGGCAGGCGACAAGGCCTTTTGTTCGGGTTTTGATATCGGTTCGCTGCCGACACAATCCAGGGAGGACGCGGATCAAAGATTGCAATCCCTGGATCGGGTTGAATCTTTACTTCAAACAGTGATTCATTTTCCATACCCGGTGATTGCCGTGTTGAACGGGTTTGCGTTTGGACTGGGATGCGAATTGGCCATGTGCTGCGACATTCGCATCGGCGCTGACGATATTCGAATGGGTATGCCGCCGGCCAGACTGGGCCTGGTTTACCCGTGGACCGGTTTGCAGCGGTTTATTCAAAATATCGGGCTGCAAAGCACCAAGGAAATATTTTTTACGGGCCGGACCTACAGCGGACTGCGGATGCAGGCCCTCGGACTGGTCGATTATCTGGTTGCCCGGGCCGAGCTGGAGAAATTTGCCACCGAGATGGCGCTGCAGATTGCAGAAAACGCCCCGCTGGCGTTAAAAGGCATCAAAAGAGTAATTAATTTGTTGATGCAGACCAACTGGCTTGATAATAATCAGGCTGCGGAAGCCCGGACGATTTTTCGGGATACCCTGTCAAGCCAAGACATGCGGGAAGGGCAGGCTGCTTTTTTAGAGAAACGCAAACCGCACTTTAAAGGCAAATAAGCTTTTACAAGAATTCTCATGCAAAGCCACACCAGTCGGATCTTCAGGACCGACAGGGCAGGCAATGTTGCAAAGTATTATTTAGTAGAAAAAATAATTTTTAAAATATTGTGTAACCGATTTGCTTTCGCGGGTTCTTTCCTGTAAAACAAATACCTGATTAATGAGGAGGAAACATGGAACCTTTTAAGTACAAAGCCGAAGATCTTTTTGAGTGGGTGACCAAAGAAGGCGAAGAATTTCTGTTGCTGGATGTTCGCGTCAAAGAGCAGTTTGACAACTTTAAGGTCGAAGGGCCTTTTCTGGGCGAGATGGTCAACGTTCCCTACGTGGAATTCGTCGAACATGAAGAAGAAAGCGTTGCGCAGGTGCCGCGCGCGGACAAAGTCCGCATTGTATGTGCCAAGGAAGGTTCGGCCAAATATGTCGGCGAAATTTTGCTGAATCACGGTTTCAAAGATGTCGGCTATTTGGAGGGCGGTATCAAAAACTGGGGCAACATGCTGGCTCCCAAGCTGGTGGCCGCTGACAACGGGTACAAGCTTTTTCAGTTCATCCGTCCGGGCAAGGCCTCCTGCAGTTACGGCCTCATTGCCGGCGACGAGATGGTTCTGTTCGACCCCACGCGAAACGTTGATTTTTATAATCGCTTTGCCGAAAAGCACGGCGTCACGATCACCAAGACCTTTGAAACTCATCTGCAGGCGGATTATATATCCGGCAGCAAACAAATCGCTTCTGAAAGCGGCGCCCTCATTTTAGGACATGAAAATGATTTCAAAGGTGCAGCTTTTCAATATGAGAAAATTGCGGACGAGGCGGTTTACCCTTTTTCCAAAGGGGGACCTGAAGTTAAAGCGTTGCATATGCCCGGCCACACCCCAGGCAGCACCTCATACCTGATTGACAACAAATATCTTATTTCCGGCGACACGGTTTTCATCTTATCCATCGGGCGGCCTGATCTGGGCGGTAAAGCCGAGGAATGGTCAAAGCTATTGTACAATACCCTCAAGACCAAAATTGACGGACTGGATGATGACCTGGTCATTTTACCCGGCCATTACATGGATTGGAGTGAAGCCAACCCGAATCAGATATTTTCAGATACCCTGGGCAACATCAAAGCCAGAAATGCCGATATTTACAGCATCTCCAGCCAGGATGCCTTTATCGGCTTTATCGAAGACAATATGCGCACCCAGCCCGAGGTTTATGCCGAGATTCGAAAGGTCAACGCCGGTTTGCTGGAGGTTGATGCCGAAAAACAGGAAATAATGGATCTGGGAAAAAATGAATGTGCCGCCAGCGCACAGAAAGGTGCGTGAAGACAGCTATGATTTGAGTTGTGCGCCTTTGCTAAACTGACCTGAGGGAGGGTCTTTTAAACCTGTATGCGTTTAAAAGGCACCTCCTTTTTTTTTGCGATCTCAGCCTCAACAGAATTCCATAAAATATTAAAGTAAACAATTAGTAATAATAGACTAATAGGTCTGAAATATTGTAAATAAAAATATATTTCGAATTAAATTTCGATTCGGTTTCAGGCGCATTGAAACAGTATCGAGACAAAACTGGCCTAAAGTTGGATGGCTATTTTCCCGATATAAATACTGGAAGTATGACGTTGAGCGTTGTATTGCGATATTCATTTTCAGCGGAGGAATCGGCTCGTATGAACGTATCGGAAAGTGAATTTAAAAAATACAATGTCGTGATACCTAAATTGTTTCAGCTGGTTTTAAATTTGCCGGAGGAAAAGCAATCGGTCTTGCTGAAGTATGCCGAGGATCTGCTGACGGTCGAAAGACGCGCTTATCTCCGCAAATCGTGCTCGATCACGGTAAGCTACGCGACATATGATCGCTATTATACGGACACTATAAAAAATATCAGCCAGAGAGGCGTCTTTATCGAGTCTCAGCGTCCGTTGTTTGTGGGCGAAGAGATCGCCATGTCGTTTTCAATTGACGGTTTTGACAAGCCACTGAAAATTAAAGGCGAAATTGTTCAGGTCAATCGAAACGGTATCGGTGTTGAATTCAAAGACATGAGCCCTTATATCGAAGAGATGCTGGCCAAACTGATCGAACGCATGCAAGAGGATTCTGAATAACAGGCAGATATTTATCTGTAAAAGCTGAAATTTGACTTTGCATATTAAAATTTGCGCTCTGACAAAATCTGACCAACGATAGATACCATCTATATACCCAAAGTTTGGGTTAATTTGTGATATTTTATGAAATCACAAGTTGTTTTGGGTGTAATTTTTTCCAATTATATCGAGTATATATGCATTGGGTTGATAATTGGTTTTCATATGGTATCAGCAAGGGTCGAAACCCTCAATAATGATTGACTAAATCCCCCCATTTGCTTATGGATATCAGATGTTCCGCTCCAGCTGACCTGAAGCTGAACTGTAATTGCTGAGCCATTTCCTGCTGCTCATCCGACACTGCATTTTCCTGTATCATCCAGATACTGAGTGCTATTGTTTGAAACCTTAACATCGGAGGCGCCCTATGGCAGATGAAGGTTTTAGGCGTAAGCCGCAGCTATCCTCAGTGCAAAAGTCGAGGTCTACTGCCGTTTAATGGACGATGAAGAGGAAGCTACCGTCCGCATGTGATACTTACTCGCTGTGTGTTTAGAAAGTGCTCAACACGCGCGGTGTTCGATTAATTGTCACGCGTCTATTCATCCGGTCAGGAGGATTGAGCCATGAGAAAAACCAGACCCGATTTCATCCCAGGTTTTCTTCTACTTGCTATTTTGGGTGCGCTGTTATCATGCGCTACGGATAAGACACCATTACAGATCGAAAACAGTCTGCCGCAAAGCGAACTCGCATATTACAGCGATTCATTCGACAAGATGCGTGAAGATCTCTGGGACCGGGCCGGATATCTGTACCAAGAAGAGCAGGTAAAAAATTTCAAGCAGGCCAATTTGCTTTTCGAGAACGGTAGGCTGATTATTCAGACCCAAACCGGTAGTTTCAGCAAAGGGGGACTTTCTTCCAGGTATTCGTTGAGCGGAGATTTCGATATCCAGTTGAATTGCCAGATGAATTTTATCAAAGGCATCTCAGGTATGGATCAGGCTTTCAATATCGGGGTTTTCGAAAAAAGCCTAAAGAAAGGAAAAATAAGCTTAGCAGGAATCGGCCTGTCGATGAAAGAAGGATCGAGCCAAGGATATATCTCCAGCAATTGTGTTGCAAATGGTAAACGGAAAAAAGGCAGCTTTCGAAAGACAGATAATTTCAATGGTTCGTTTCGCTTGCTTAGAATCGGCAAAGCCATTAGCACGTTATATAAAAGCGCCGGATCGCCTGAGTGGACCCGGATGAATACCTTTCGCCTAACAGATAAAGACATGTTGATCGGTTTTCAGGTGCGGAACTTTTTCGCAAATAGAACCACCATTCGGGCAAATTATTCGATATCAGCAACATTTGATAGCTTAAAAATAAATGCTGCCCATGCAATAATTGAAGAAGAAATCTGAATTTATAGCCAAGCGCCTAAACCTTTTTAGGAGAGCGCACCTCCAGGATTCGATACTTAAGAAAGATCCCACACCCAAAACGAGAAGACCATTGAGGACAAAATAATGAAGCATGTATTTCTCATACCTGTTTTCTTGCTCTTCTTCCAGTTAGCCGGGAGCTCCGCTCAGGCTTCTGATACCAGTGATTTGTCCGGCGGTTGCGATAAAGCCATACATATATTCTGGAAAGGCCGTCTGGAGCCCGATAAAGATCGGACCCGCCAATATTACCAGCAAGCCATCGATTTATGCCCGGGATACATCCGTCCCTATGAACTGGTGGGAAACTTATTCCGCAAGGAAAATCAGCATGACACCGCCATCGCATATTTCACCAAGGCGGCCGCATTGGGCTCCAAAAATCATAAATTGTATTATTTGCTGGCCAGTTTGCAGTTTCAAAAGGGCGATCTGGACGAAGCCAACCGTAACATCAACACATCCCTGATTATCCGGGAAGATTATCCCAAGGCGCTAAAATTAAGAAAAAAAATTGAAAAAGCCGGTGACAGCGATGGGCCCAAGATAATTTTATACGAACCCTCAACACAAAGGGGCGTAAAAGTAGTTAAAACCTATGAAAACTTGACCGTGCGGGGAACTGCCACCGATAAAAGCGGGGTGGCCTGGGTAAGAATCAATCAGCTGGAGACATCCCTGGATGAATATGGAAACTTCCTCAAAGACATCCCCATCCGGCTGGGAATCAATACGATACGGGTGGAAGCCGCCGATTCGCTGGGCAACCGCGCGCATATTGCAATTGATATCGAGGGTGAAAAATATGTCCTGCCCCCCCTGACCCGGGTCGATTCTGCCACCCAGCGGCAAGCACTTTACGGCAAATCTTTTGCCGTTGTTATCGGCATCAATCATTATGAAAAATGGCCGGGACTGGAATTTGCGGTCGCTGATGCCAACGCCGTCAAAAATACCCTCCAAAAAACCGGTTTTGAAGACATTACCCTGATTATGGACAAAGAAGCCACTCAGCGCCGGATCCTGACCGAACTTTTTCACCGGCTTCCTGAAAAAGTGGACCGCAATGATCGGGTTCTGTTTTACTTTGCCGGACACGGCCAAACGGAGGATATGCCCGGTGGCGGTAAAAAAGGCTACATCATTCCGGTGGATGCCGAATCAGATAGTTATGCCTCAAACGCCATTTCTATGGAGCAGATTCGAAGCCTATCCAGCCGGATTGCGGCCAAGCACATTTTTTACGTGATGGATTGCTGCTATTCCGGCCTGGGGCTCAACCGCTCTACCGGGGTCTGGCCGGGCATCAGCGATTACCTGCGCAAAGTATCAGCAATGCGAGTGGTTCAGATTATCACCGCCGGTGGCCAGGGCGAGCAGGTCCAGGAAAAAGAAGGCCACGGGCTTTTCACCTCATATTTTTTAAAAGCCATCGAAGGGGAGGCCGACATCGATAAGGACAACGTGGTTACGGGCACTGAGCTGGGAGCTTATCTGCGGCCCACGGTCTCAAATGCCTCACGCCAGATGCAAACGCCTCTGTTCGGTCGGCTGGAAGGTGAAGGCGAGTTTTTATTTTTTGTTAAAAAGTAAAAAAAACCAAGTTATCCGTTTTCTGATTTATCTTATTGATATTATTTATTAGCTTTATCTGTATCGTAAATACTAATCCAACCATGCTGGTTTTCGTAAACAACTTCAAACCATTTTACGTTGAAGGTGCCGATGGCAAAAACATCCGTGCCCTTTACCGTCAAAACGGTTCCTTCCGGTATGCGGGTTAGGTGTTGATCCGGCCCGCAAGCGGGCTGCGGGCAAAGTCGGGCCTCAATTCCCGGGGTAACAATAGTCACTTTATCGCCGACGTTGACGTCGCCAGCCCATGCAGCCGGGCGCAAACCTGAAAACAGGATGAATGGGATAAAAAGCAAAAGGAGGCCATTGAAGGCAAAGCGATCTGCAATTAAAGCAGGGTGTTTCCATCTTTTTTTCTGCATCATTTTAGCTTGTTTAGGCTTTTCAGCGACTTAAGTCAACCTTTGGGCTCCCTAAAAATCGCAGAAGGGCACAAAACATTTCTTGACATTTGTTCTTTGTATACCGTATACAAAAACCTGTTGAATCCACACCTTATATCTCCGGCGGTGCCGATACAATCGGCCTCCCAAATACTGACCCCAACTTAGCTGTTGATGGAGAAGACCATGGCTTCTTTCAATGACCTTACCGTACTTTCTCTTGAGCAGGCAACGGTTTTACCCTATCTCACGTATCGCTTGGCCCATGACGGCATGAATGTCATTCGCCTGGAACACCCGGTCTACGGGGATCCAAACCGTTTCATCGGCGAAAATGTTCTCAATGAGGAGCGCATGAATGCCTATTTTTTGTGCATCAATGCCGGTAAAAAAGCATTGACCTTGAATCTCGCCGAAGAAGAAGGTCAGAAGATTTTTGTTTCTTTGATCAAAGAGCTCGACGTGGATATTTTTGCGACCAATCAGCTGCCGAAAAATTACCGCAAACTGGGGATCGATTATGACAGTCTTAAATCCCTGAAACCGGACATCATCTGGCTGGGTGTGACCGGTTTCGGCCCTGACAGCAATGAAGCTGCATACGACCCGATTTTGCAGGCCCGATCAGGACTGATGGAATTGACCGGTGAGGCCGATGGTTCCCCCCAGGTCGTGGGTATCCCTTTGCCGGATATGGGCACCAGCGAGCACGCCTATGGCTTGTTGATGAAAGCGCTTTACCAGCGTCAGCTTACCGGAGAGGGCAGCTGTATCAACATGGCCATGTTTGAATCCTCTGTTTCGTGGCTCACCGTGCCGATTACCCTGACCGGCAGTTTCGGGAAAAATATTTCCCGCCGCGGAAATACCCACGAATTTTTTGCACCGGTATCCGTATATCAAACCCAAAACGGTTTCGTTTACATCGCGGTGGGCAACGATCGGCAATGGAAGACCATTGTTTCTCAGGAAATGTTTCAGGCACTGGATAAGCCCCAGTACGAAAAGAATGCCGGTCGTATCAAAGACGTAAAACAGCTTAATCAGGCCATAAACGACATTACCCGCAAGCATCCATCTGAAGAGCTGATCGACCTGTTCACTTCCCTCACCGTTCCGATCAGTAAAATAAAAACGGTGGCTGACGTCATCAAAGACCCCCTGGTCGAACGGCGGCTGTTGTATGCCGAGGACCCGCTTACCGGTACCCGCATAACGCTGGCACCGCCGCCGAACATGACTTCGTTTCTCGAAAAATCCGAGCGCAGGCTCTCGTTTCCACCCCGCTTTGGAGAGCAAAACAGCGATATATACGGCCAGCTGGGCTATTCAGATGATGATCTTGCGCGTCTTAACAAAGCAGGTGTTATCTGATTCAGTTTATCATTTCAAAGGTTGTGGAGTCATCACGGTGAAGAAAAGGGCGGAATTAAACAATCTGGATCTCGGGCCGTTAGAGGCGTTTCAGGAACGCAAATCATTAGGCGAACATGTTTTTGAAAGCCTGAAACACGCCATTGTCAGAGGCAAAATTTCCGCCGGTGAATGGCTGGTCGAGAGCCACATTGCGGAAACGCTCGGTATCAGTCGAACCCCGGTGCGAGAAGCCTTCCACAAACTGGAACGCGAGGGTCTGATTGAACGGCAGCCCCGGGGAGGGTTTACGGTTCTGGGTTTAAACCGTGAAGACATCAAAGAGACTTTCGGGATTCGCAGCGTGCTGGAAGGCTACGCTGCCCATCTGGCTGCAATCAAACACGAAGAGCAGGAGCTGGAGAAGCTTGACCAGAAGATCGAAGAATTTCAAAAAGCCCTGGACCGCAAAAAGATGGAGTTGTTGCCGACCATCAATACCGAATTTCACGATTTGCTCTACGGGCTGAGCAAAAGCCCCAAGCTGATAAATATGATCAATGGCCTCAAAGACCAGATTTACCGGTACCGGGAGATGATCCTCAAAGAAAGCAAATATGCATCGACCAGCAATCTGGATCACAAAAAAATGTTGACATACATTCGCAAGCGCGATGCCGAGGGGGCGGAGCGGCTGGTTAGAGAACATATATTAAGAGGCCAGGAGATGGTGTTGCGGGCCTATGACCGGCAACTGCCGGATTAATGGGATAATTCATAAAGGGACACTGGTTATGAGCGCAAAAAAAATTAAGGTTCTGATCGGCAAACCCGGACTGGACGGACATGATCGTGGCGCCAAGGTCACCGCCCTGGCCTTGAGGGATGCCGGCATGGAAGTGATCTACACCGGCCTGCACCAGACAGTTGAGCAAATCGCCAGAGCAGCCGTGCAGGAGGCTGTCGACGTCGTGGGGCTGAGCATTATGTCCGGCGCCCATTTGCCGATCTGTCAGAAGCTTTTGGCGCTGATGAAAGCCGAGGGAATCGAGGAAATACCGGTTGTGGTCGGCGGTGTCATCCCCAAGCAGGATATACCCAAATTAAAAGAATTGGGCATAGCCGGCGTTTTTCCGGGTGGCACGCCTTTTGATCAGATTGTCGACGGCATTAACAAGGTCATCAAGCAAGTTTAAAATGCCTAAAATGATCTAAAATGCCTTTTTTTATTTTAGGCATTTTAGTCAATTTAAATTTCAGGCATTTTCAAAGGGAGTTGATATGGGCGTTGCTAAATACATTAAAGACGAAAAAGATGCGATAAAAGAGGTCATTTACCAGTCGGGCATTAAAGTTAAACCGGTTTACACCCCCAAAGATCTCGCAGACATCGGCTTTGATTACGACACGGATCTGGGGGACCCGGGTGTATATCCGTTTACCCGCAATCTGCACCCGCAGGGTTACCGTTCGCGGGCCTGGACAACTCGTCAGTACACCGGTTTCGGCACGCCGCAGGAAACCAACGAACGATTTAAACTGATGATTTCTCACGGTCAGACCGGCTTAAACGTGGCCTTCGATTTACCCACCCAGATGGGATACGATTCAGACGATCCAAAGGCCCTGGGTGAGGTCGGCCGGGTTGGAATGGCCATAGATTCGCTGCGCGATTTTGAAATTGCCTTTGAGGGCATACCGCTGGATCGGATCGGATCGGGTCTGACCATTAATGCCGTGGCTTCCGTCATGCTGGCCATGTATCAGGCCACCGCCGAAAAATTCGGCTATCCCAAAGAGAAGATCAGTGCCACCCCCCAGAACGATATCCTCAAGGAAATGATCGGCCGGGGGGCCTGGATATTTCCGGTGGAGCAGGCCGTTCGTCTGGTCGGAGACAGTATCGAATATTCAGTCAAGGAGTTGCCGCGCTGCAATCCGGTCAGTATCTGCGGCTATCACATCCGTGAATCAGGCGCCAACCCGGCTCAGGAAATTGCCTGTGCTTTCGAAATTGCCAAAGCCTATATCGAGAATGTGCAATCCCGCGGTCTGGCGGTTGAAGATTTTGTGGGGCGATTTTCATTCAACCTCAACGTTTTTGGCAACCTGTGGGAACAAATTGCCAAATTTAGAGCCGCCCGCAAACTCTGGGCCAAGATGCTCAAAGAGGAGTACGGCGTGCAGGAAAAGAAAAAGCTTTTTCTCAGGGGGCTGTTCGGCGGCGGCGGCAGCGGCCTGACCAAGGAACAGCCGGAAAACAATATCATGCGCGGGGCCTTTTACGCTCTGGGCGCTGCGCTCAGCGGTGCCCAGACCACCGCCCTGTGCTCCTTTGATGAAGCCTATACCATACC
>Ga0209536_100008512_pt1 | contig 15372 bp, 13 predicted proteins | sample DeeMarSeWOR28_12_FD_187461 | JGI IMG/M metagenome (GOLD analysis project Ga0209536, IMG submission 187461) | Marine sediment microbial communities from White Oak River estuary, North Carolina - WOR-2-8_12 (SPAdes) (version 2) | ecosystem: Environmental > Aquatic > Marine > Intertidal zone >...
ACGCAGCAGTGCGACCTCGCCGGAGTCGGGCTCGATGAATCGGACCAGGTCACGCCGGTCGACGGTTCCGAGCCCGCGCTCGACGACCTCCGCATACTCCACCGGTGGCGTCGTGACTCGCTGATAGCCGTAGAGATCGAACGTCTCCATCAGCCCCTGCCAGAGGAGAGTCCGCGTCATGGACGCTGGAGGCAGAAGATCGCGCATTCCGCCGGGAGGAGTCATCGACAGGCCTGCACTGGGGATGCCGAGCCGCGCCGCGCTCCCGCTTGGTCGCTTTCGCGCCGAGGGAGGCATCTCAGAGCCTCAGGGTATGCACACTGCTCACGTACTCGATGCCACGGAGCTCGTCGAGGGTGTCGCTACCGACGAGCGAATCGACGTTCCACAGGGCGAGTGCCTGACCGCCTTCTTCGTCGAGCCCTACCTGCATCCGCGAGACGTTGATGCCGCGGTTGCCGAGCAGCGTGCCAACCGATCCGATGACGCCGGGTCGGTCTTGGTTGCGAATGATGACGATGGGGCCCTCCATGACCGCATCGATCTCGTAGCCTTCGAGGTCGACGAGGCGAGACTCGCCCTTGCGCCCCGGTGTACCGGTCGCCGTGTGGATCCCCTTTTCGCCGGTGACCGTTACGCGTACCGCGGAGGCATATCGGTGGCTTGCCTCTTTCACCTCCGCGAGCCGAATGCCTCGCGCCTGGGCCTCGTAGGGCGCGCTGATCGGATTGACCGGCTCTTCGAGATGGTGCTCGAGGAAGCCCGCCAGGGCTGCGCGTGCAATCGGGGTCACGCCGAGCTCACCTGCTTCGCCGGTGCAGGTTACCCGGAGCTCACGCACGTCGATGGGATCGAGCTGCCCAACCAGGCTGCCCAGCGCTTTGGCAACGTCTAGGTACGGGCCGAGCCGCTCTGCGATCTCCGGCGGCAGAGCGGGCACGTTGACGGCGTTTTTCACGATGCCCAACTGAAGGTAGGCAATCGCCTGCTCCGCAATCTCGATGGCAACGCGCTCCTGGGCTTCGGAGGTCGAAGCGCCGAGGTGCGGTGTACACAGAACATTGTCGAGGCCGAGCAGCGGGCTGTTGGGATCGATCGGCTCTTTGCTGAAGACGTCGAGCGCGGCGCCAGCGATCTTGCCGTCGGTGATGGCACGCGCGAGCGCCTCTTCGTCCACGATTCCTCCACGCGCTGCGTTCACGAGCAGGGCGCTGCTCTTCATCTTCTTGAAGGCCGCGTCGCTGATCATGTTGTTCGTCTCGGGCGTGAGCGGGGCGTGAATCGTCACGAAGTCGGCGCGCTTGAAGAGCTCGTCGATCTCGACGAGCTCGATACCGAGCTCAGCAGCCCGATCGCTGCTCATCACCGGGTCCACCCCGATGACCTTCATCTTGAGACCCTGGGCGCGGTCGGCGACGATACGGCCGATGTTCCCGAGGCCGATGATGCCTAGCGTCTTGAATGCGATTTCGCGTCCTTGGAATTTGCTCTTCTCCCATGTCCCGTTGCGCATCGAAGCGACTGCTTGCGGTATGTTTCTCGCGAGCGAGGCGAGGAGTGCCAGCGCGTGCTCCGCGGTCGTCACCGAGTTGCCGGTCGGGGTGTTCATCACCACGATGCCGCGCCGACTCGCGGCCGGGATGTCCACATTGTCGACCCCGATACCGGCACGACCGATGACGCGCAGGCGGTGCGCTGCCTCGACGACTCGCGGGGTAACCTGGGTGGCCGAACGGATGATGAGGCCGTCGTACTCCCCGATGACCTCGCAGAGCTCGTCTTCACTCATGCCGGGTCGAGACTCGAGCTCAACACCCGGAGCGTCCCGCAGAACCTGGAGGCCCGCCTCGGCGAGTTTGTCGGACACGAGGACACGTACGTTGGCCATGGCTACTCCTGTGGAATCGGCCGCAAAAAGCCGGGCGCAGAGCTAGCAGCACGCCATCGAAGGGTCAAGGAGCGACGAAGCCCAAGCTCAGGCCCACTGGATAGCGCCGAGGCTCAGCAAGATGGCGGCGACCCTGTAACCACGCTGAGGGTCGCTATTGCCCTGCTGCTGGGTCACGAATTGCGCAAGCCGCTCGACGCTCTGCGGCGTTTCGCAGAGTCGAAGCGCAGCCCGAACGTCGTCGGGGAGTGCCGCGGTCGCCACGCCGGTGTCGATCCGTTCTGGCTGAATGACCAGATCCTGCCCGCGCTCGAGGATCAGCTTGGTCTCGAACCCGGCGGCAATGCGGCGTCGCAATCCTCGATCGAGGATCTCCCAGGCGTCGAGGCGCAGTGGAAAGCCGCTGCTCGGCGGGTCGACGCCGTCGTAGAAGGTCGCGGTGCCGGACCTCCAGGTGAACAGGTCGAGTAACTTCTCACGGACCTGCTCGGTGATTTGCTGGAAGAGCTCCAAGGGCTCGACGAGCCCGAGCGCAACCAGCGTATCCCCCAGCTTGCCCTCGAAACGCGGCATGACCGCCAAGGCCATGTCGAGCTCGCTTCGGGTGATCACACGTTCTTTGACCAGGTGCTCGCCGAGAAGCTCGCCGGCGAGGTTGCTCGTCACGAATGCCGGAACACCGTCCTTGGTATAGACTTCTTTGCGGACGCCTCCTTGCTCGCAGAGCCAAAGGCCCGTGCGGCGCGCGACCAAAGTCCGAGCCAGCGCCCTGACGAAACCACCGTGCTCGAAGTTGATGCTCAGATCCGCGGCGGCCGAGGCCTGAACACGGGTCGTCGTCGGCGTCATGCGCGACACCGGAACGTGACGGTAGAGATCGTTGACCGAAGAAAGCGGCTGGAAATCGCCGCCCGCCACGCTGATCAGATCGGCACCATCGACCTGCCCGGTCGCGACGGCTTCGACGACCTTCGCGTATGCCAGCGGTCCAACTGTTGCGCCGTTCGGTTTTCGGATCTTGTACTCGAGCGGCGTGACGTTCGTTGTGCCGGGGTGCTCGTCCGAAAGCAGCAGCGGCGTCGGCGGCATCGTCCCCTTGGGTATCGTGTCGGCCGAGGTCTTTCGAATGCGGGACTCGGCCGCGATGGAGCCGACCAGTGCTGCGAGCTCTGCACGCAACACTTCTTCGGGTCGACTCTGCCAAGGTTCCAGCGCCGCCCAAAAAGCACGCGCGGTGGGGGGGCGTTCTGCGGGGTTGGCCGCGAGCGCCTTGAGAATCACCGAGCCCAACCCTTCGGGGAGCTGCGGTAGGAACTCGATGAACGGATGGACTTCGGCGTCGCGGATTGCGAGCAGCACGGCAAGCTCACTGCCACCGGCAAACAGAGGTCGGCGCATGAAGAGCTCGGCTGCGATGACACCCGTCGAAAACAGATCTGCGCGCTGGTCGACACCACCACCCGAGACCTGTTCCGGCGCCAGATAGCCTAGCTTGCCGTTGGCGCGCACCGCGGTGCTCACCTCGAATGCGTTGACGTCAGCACGCGCGATGCCGAAGTCTGCTATCTTCACGTCTCCGTGAATCGAGATCAGCACGTTGGAAGGGCTGATGTCGCGATGCACGATCCCGAGCGTTCCACCTGTGCGATCGGTTGCCCTGTGTACGGCATCGAGACCGCTCAAGATCTGACGCACCAAGTAGACCACCAGATCGTGCTCGAGCCTCTGGCTGTCGCGCGTGAGGCGGCGGTTGAGCCGCCAGAGGTCACAGCCTGGAACGTACTCGAGGGTGAGATAGGGCTGTCCTTCGATCTCCCCGTGGCCGAGGACATGAACGACGTTTGGATGCGTCACGTGACTCGCAAGTCTCGCTTCTTCAGCGAACATCTGCTGCGCGTTGGCTTCGTCCGCGATGTGCGGCAGCATTCGTTTCAAGACCACAACCCGAGGTTCACCCGCTGCGCGCGGCTCGAGCGCACGAAACACTTCCGCCATTCCGCCAACTGCAATACGGTCGACCAGGGTGTACGCGCCCAGCGGCGTATTGGGCGGTGGCGCCGGCGGCGGTGACGATGGTCGTGGCACACCTGGATTGTAACGGTGGCAACGGAAAATATCGATATCAGGGAAACGAAGTTGAGCAGAATTCGGAGAATTTGATGGCTGATCAGGGCTCGAGAGCGGGACAACGGTATGCTGACGCACAGATCCTCGAGTTTGCGGCGCGGACGCACCACCCAGAGGGCAGAGCGCTTGCCCGGGCATTCGAGGCGCCGGCGCGGCACGGCATGCCCGAAATTCAGCTTGGGCCAGCCGAGGGCAGGCTCCTGGAGCTGCTCCTTCGGCTTGCTCGAGCGCGCAAAGTCGTCGAGATCGGCACCTTGGCCGGGTACTCCGCGCTCTGGATCGCCCGCGCGCTCCCTGCGGACGGGCATCTGTGGACGATCGAGTCCGACCGGAAGCACGCGGGGGTGGCCGCCGAGGTTGTCGGAGAGGCGGGCCTGGCAGATCGCGTGACCATCATCGCAGCCGATGCGGCCGAGGCCCTTCCAAAACTGCGTGATTCCGGGCCGTTTTGCGCGGTATTCCTCGACGCTGACAAAGGACGTTATGACCTATACGGCCGATGGGCAACTGAGAACCTGCGAGCCGGAGGCCTTCTCATCGGCGACAACGCATATCTCTTTGGAAGGCTCCTCGATGACAGCGAAGAGGCCCAGGCGATGCGCCGGTTTCATCAAGAGATGGCGCTCCACTTTGACTCTGTCTGCATCCCCACGCCGGACGGCTTGGCGCTGGGCGTGAAGGTCGACCGAGACGCTTGACCATTCTTGATGGGGCGGCGATATAGGCTTGCCCGCTCGGGATCGCTCCGGGCTTGACCGGGTTTGGGAGCGGCCCTAGCGGGCGCTCAGGGAGAGGCGAAGTCGAGCGTAGCCCAGCTCCCGCAAGCCGTGCCTGGATCTTGTTCGTCGAAAAATGACGAACCGACTTGTCCGACCCTCGAGCTTCGCCTAAATGGCGGCCGGTCGTTTAGAGGACTCAAGAGAAAACGCAGCATGCAGATTTTCCCCCGCGAGTTGAACTACTTGCCCCTCGCGTTGGCCCTGGTGGCCGGCGGCCTCGGCGCAGGCGTGTTCATATTGTTCTGGGTCTACTTCACCCCTCCCAATCTGCAGGTTGGGTACACGCCGAAGCAACCCGTGGACTACAGCCACCGTTTGCACGCCGGAGAGCTTGGTCTGGACTGCCGCTACTGCCACTCCCAGGTCGAGCGCTCACACGAAGCGATGGTGCCTCCGACGCAGACCTGCATGGGCTGTCACGCGGTGGTGCTCCCTGAATCGGCGAAGCTCGCGCCGGTGCGGCAGAGCTGGGAGACCGACGAGTCGGTCGCCTGGGTTCGCGTCCACCAGATTCCTGACCACGCGTTCTTCAACCATAGCGCTCACCTCCGGGCTGGCGTTGGTTGCGTTTCCTGCCACGGTCGGATCGACCAGATGGCGGTCGTAGGGGTGGTCGAGCCGATCGCGATGCAGTGGTGCTTGCAATGTCACCGCAATCCCGAGGAGCACATCCGGCCCAAGAGCGAGGTTACGAACATGAAGTGGGAAGCTGACGAGGCTTGGATCGCCCAGCGCGCCGCGGTCGCCGCCGTTCTCAATCCACCTTTGCACTGTTCGGGGTGCCACCGATGACCCGAAGAAAATCATACGAGCTGAGCGCCGGCAAAGGCCCGTCGATGTGGCGCAGCCTCGAGGACAAAGACCGCGCGGCCGACGAGCTGACGGCCATGGCCCAGGAAGAGCAGCCCGGCGGCTTCATCACCGACCTCTTGAGCCCGAAGGCGCTGGTCTCACGCCGCGCATTCGTGCAGGGCTCCTCGATCGCTGCGCTGGCCGCAGGCCTTCAAGGCTGCGTGCGCAGACCCGAAAACGAGATCCTCCCTTATAGCAAGGCTCCGGAGAACCTGATTCCCGGGGTGCCAATGCACTTCGCAACGGTTACGGCTCGCGGGCGCGACTCGCTCGGGGTGGTGGTCACCAGTCACGATGGGCGCCCCACCAAGGTCGAAGGCAATGGGGTCCATCGCGCGAGCCTGGGTGCGACCGATGTTCGCGCTCAGCTCTATGTTTGGGACCTATATGATCCGGATCGCTCCCAGTCGCCTGCACGTCGCAAGGGCAATGCGCTCACGAACGCGACGCCTGAAGAATTCGACAAGGCGCTCGCCGCGCTCATCAAAAAGCACGAGGCGGACGGTGGCGCCGGGCTCAGGTTGCTGTCGCCCATTTCGAACAGCCCGACCTTTGTGCGCCTGCGGGCGAAGGTCCTCGCACGGTTCCCCAAGGCGCGCTTTCATACGTACAGCGCCGTCGATGACGACAACGCTCGCGAAGGTGGACGCATCGCCTCCGGCTCACCGGTCGTCCCCGTATTCGAGCAGCACAACGCTCGGGTGATTGTTTCGCTCGCCTCGGATTTCTTGGGCACAGAGCCTCGAGCAGTGGCTTCCGCGAAACGAATGGGGTTTTCGCGTCGGGTGTCGTCTCCGAATGCTCCGATGTCTCGCTTGTACGTGCTCGAGTCCAACCACAGCATCACCGGGAGCATGGCCGACCATCGGCTTCGCATGCGGCAATCGGACGTGGCCCGATTCACCAGAGCGCTCGTCGCCGAGCTTGCCAACCGGGGCGTTGCGAAGCTCGGGCCCATCGCAAAGGCACTGCAAAAGAGCCCTGGGGGCACCGACGCGACTGGAATCGACCGGGCGTTTCTCGCGGCGGTCGCAGACGACCTGGTGTTGAACACAGGTGCATCGATCGTCATCCCGGGTGCCGGGCAGCCCCCGCTGGTTCATGCTCTGGCCTTGGCGATCACCGAGGCGCTCGGCACGAGGAACAAGACGCACGTCCTGTTCCCGATCCTCGATCCGGAGGACGGCCCGAGCCGCAAGAGCATCGCCGACCTCGTGCGTGAAATCGACGGCGTCGATTCGCTGATCATTTTGGGCGGCAACCCCGCCTATGACGCGCCTTCGGATCTGAAGTTTGCCGAGCTCTTGGGGCGGGCCGGGCTCAACTCGATTCACCTGGCCTCCCATCGAAACGAGACTTCGCAGCTCTGCGCCTGGCATCTGCCCATGGCTCACGAGCTCGAAGCATGGGGCGACCAGCAAGGCATCGACTCTAGCCTCGCGTTTCAGCAGCCGCTGATCGCGCCGATGTACGACGGCGTCAGCGCGATCGAGCTCCTCGCGAAGCTTGCCGGCGATAAGAGCACCAAGGGCCACGATCTCGTTCGCGAGACACAACAGCAGCCCATGGAGGCCTACGCGAAAGGCCTGGTCCTGGTTGGGTTTCCCACCGATGTCACGGGCGCAGATCAGCTCTGGCGGGGGGCTCTCCATCAGGGGATTTACATGCAGCCCAGGCTCGACGATCTAGAGCTGAGCATGGAGTCCATCGCGAACGCGGCGGCCTCCGCCCCGGTCTCGGAAACTGCCGCCCCGAGCGACATCGAGGTGAGCTTCGAGCCCGACCTGGCTCTCTGGGATGGCGAGCACGCCAATAATCTCTGGGCGCTCGAGCTTCCTTCGCCGATGACCAAGTTGGTTTGGGACAACGCAGCGCTCATCTCGCCTGCGACCGGGAAGGCGCTCGGCGTGAAGAACGGCCAGATGCTTCGCCTGAGCAAGGGCGAGGCAAGGGTCGAGATCCCTGCGTGGATCGTCCCGGGCCATGCGGACCAATGCGTGACCTTGACGCTCGGCTGGGGCCGCACCGCTGCAGGGCGTTACGGCAACGGCAAGGGATTCGATGTGAATCCGTTGCGCACGACTGAGGGCATGGACTTCACGAGCGGGGTCACCGTCGAGCCTCTTCGCGAGGTCTACAACCTGGTCCAGACGCAGACGCACGACCGGATGGAGGGCCGTCCGATCGCCATCGATGCGACACTGCAGGAGTACAAGAAGGAGCCTGACTTCGCTTCGTACCGGTCGGTCGATCCGGTGAGCACCCCGCCGCTCTGGAAGCAGCAGGACTACAGCGAAGGCCACAAATGGGGGATGGCGATCGACCTCAACGCGTGCACGGGCTGCAATGCCTGCGTGGTCGCCTGCCAGGCCGAGAACAACATCCCGGTCGTCGGCAAATTCGAGGTCGAGCGCGGCCGCGAGATGCACTGGCTTCGCATCGACCGATACTTCGTCGGCGACGACGAGAACAACCCCGAAGTCGCCGTGCAGCCGGTCGGCTGTCAGCAGTGCGAAGAAGCGCCCTGCGAGAACGTCTGCCCGGTCAACGCGACGGTGCACTCACCCGAGGGCCTCAACGACATGGTGTACAACCGATGTGTTGGCACTCGGTACTGCGCGAACAACTGCCCGTACAAGGTCCGTCGCTTCAACTACCTCGAATGGCACGGCCACTTGGACGACAAGTTCGGCTGGTACAAGGACTTCCCGGAGTCTCGAAAGCTCCAGTTCAACCCCAACGTCACGGTTCGCATGCGCGGCGTGATGGAGAAGTGCACGTACTGCGTACAGCGTATCCAAGAGGGTAAAATCGCTGCAAAGCGGCTAGGCCGCGAGATCAAGGATGGCGACATCAAGAGCGCCTGTCAGCAAGCCTGTCCCGCTGGGGCGATCGCATTCGGCGACCTCAACGATCCCGAGAGCGAAGTTTCGAAATGGTCGGCGATCGATCGGAACTACAAGCTCCTGTCCGAGATCGGCACGCGTCCGCGCACGTCGTTCTTGGCACGCATTCGCAACCCAAACCCCGAGCTGAAGGGAAATGGGTAAGAGCCGATGAACTACGACGCACCAATCAAAGAACTCGGAGAGACGCCCCTTCTACCTGAAGGCACGACCGCCCACGACATCACCGAGACGATCGCAGGTGTCACGGAAAACCCCGCCCCGCGTGGTTGGTGGTTGCTGTTCCTGCTTTCGCTTTCCGGGCTCGGCGCAATGACCGCCGCGCTCGCGTACTTGTTCATGCAAGGCGTGGGCGTTTGGGGCAACAACGCACCGATCTACTGGGCCTGGGACATCACCAACTTCGTCTGGTGGATCGGTATCGGCCATGCGGGCACGCTGATCTCCGCTATTTTGTTCCTGTTCAGGCAGAAGTGGCGAACCAGCATCAACCGCTTCGCCGAGGCCATGACGGTCTTCGCCGTGCTTTGTGCCGGCTTGTTCCCGGCGATTCACACCGGTCGTCCCTGGTTCGACTATTACCTCTTCCCCATCCCGAACCAGATGGACATGTGGCCAAACTTCAAGAGCCCGCTCATGTGGGACGTCTTTGCGGTCAGCACCTACCTGACGATCAGCGTCATCTTCTGGCTCATCGGCTTGATTCCGGACTTCGCCACGCTGCGTGACCGGTCGAAGAACCTGACCCGCAAACGTGTCTACGGTTCCTTGGCCCTCGGCTGGCGCGGCGCCCACCGGCACTGGCAACACTACGAGCGGGCCTACCTGATCTTCGCTGGCATCTCGACGCCGCTGGTCCTTTCGGTCCACTCCGTCGTTTCGTTCGACTTCGCGACCTCGGTGGTTCCGGGCTGGCACACGACGATTTTTCCACCGTACTTCGTGGCCGGCGCCGTCTTCAGCGGCTTTGCGCTGGTGATGACCTTGATGTTGATCTGCCGCTCGATCTTCAAGCTGCACAACATCGTGACCATCCGGCACCTGGACTTGATGAACAAGTTCATGCTCGGTACGGCGCTGCTGGTCGGCTACGCGTACGCGATGGAGTTCTTCATCGCCTGGTACTCCTCGAACCCCTACGAGCAGTGGGTCTTCTTCCACAATCGCCTGGGCTGGGGCGAGCTCGACAGCAATGGAAATTGGGGTCCGCTCTGGTGGGCCTACTACGCGATGGTGTTCTGCAATGTCATCGTGCCACAGGTCTTTTGGTTCAAGCGCGCGCGCACCAGCGTTCCGATCATGCTCGTTGCGAGCGTTCTCATCAACATCGGGATGTGGTTCGAGCGCTTCGTCATCATCGTGACGTCGACCTACCAGGACTTCCTGCCGTCTTCCTGGGGCATGTTCCATCCGACCTCGATCGACATTCTGACCTACCTCGGTACCTTTGGATTGTTCTTCACCCTCTTCCTGCTCTTCGTTCGCTGGATTCCGATGATCGCCATTGCGGAGGTCAAGGGAAACTTGCCGGGGGCGCATCCCGACTTGCACGCCTTGGAGGCACATGACGAGGTACCGGACACACTGGTTGCGCCGGTCCCGGCGGAGTGAGGCGAATCATGGCTAACAACACGAAAAAGCCCGCCCTTTACCTGGCCGAATACGACACGCCGAACGCCATTGCCGCTGCCGCGATGAAGGTGCGCGACGCGGGTTACAAGAACTGGGACTGCCACACCCCGTACGCCATGCACGGCATGGACGAGGCGATGGGGCTCAAGCCCACCCGGATCGGCATCATTTCGTTCATCTTCGGGATGATCGGCGTCGCGACGGCAGTGTTCATGATTCAGTACACCAATGCGTTCGACTTCAACCTCTTGAACATCGGCGCCGGCTACCCGCTCATCGTCGGCGGCAAGCCGCCTGGTGCATTTCCCTCGATGGTGCCGATCATGTTCGAGCTCGGGATTCTTCTCACCGGCTTCGCGACGCTGTTCGGCTTGCTCGGATTGATCAAGCTGCCGATGTACAACCATCCGATCTTCGAGTCGGACCGGTTCGAAGCTGCGACGGACGACAAGTACTTCATCTCGATCGAAGCGGGTGACCAGAAGTTCGACCTCGATCGAACCAAAGCGCTGCTCGAGGCCACCAATCCGACCTACCTCGAGCTCATCGAGGAGGAGGTGCAGTGATGCGTGTCCTTCTCATCGTACTGGCACTCACGACGCTGGCGGCGGCTTGTGTGGGTGGCGAGACCAGCGAGCCGCCGATCGTCGGTATCCGGAACATGTACAACCAGCCGCGCTACGACACCCAGGAGCGACAACCGTTCTTTGCCGATCAACGCTCGATGCGTCCTCAGGTCGAGGACACCGTGGCCCGAGAGATGGACATAGGCCTCGCCTGGACGACTGGTCGCTCGGTCCAGGGAGACGCTTGGCTCATGGAAGTGCCGCGCGAGATCGTCGGTCGAGGGGGAGGCGCTAGCGCCTTTCTCGACCGTGGCGAGGAGCGTTACAACATCTACTGCGCCCCCTGCCATTCCGTCTCCGGCGACGGCAAGGGAATGGTTTCGCGGCGTGCCGGGGCCCTCGGCGCAACTGGGCTCGTCGCTCCGAGCTTCCACGATGACCGGCTGCGGCACATCCCAGACGGCCAGCTCTTCGCGACCATCAGCAACGGCGTGAGAAACATGCCGGCCTACGCCTTCAACATCCCGGTCGACGACCGATGGGCGATCGTTCAGTACGTCCGCGCGCTGCAGCTGAGCCAGGCGCCCGCGGCCACGGCGAAGAACACGGAGCCATCCCAGTGACAAAAGCAGACGACAACGACTATCGAGTCGGAAACGACGGCATCTGGCAGCGGGCCTGGCTCGCACCTCTGGGGATCGCCATCTTGGGCGGCGTGGCAGCGGTCCTGACGGCCGATGCGGATCGGCTTGGTTACGCCTACCTCTTTGGCCTGTTTGTGACCGCAACCTTCATGCTCGGCGCTCTGTTCTTGGTGTTGGTCCAATTCCTCACCGCGTCTTATTGGGGCGTATCGTCGCGACGCATCGTCGAGGTCGTCATGTCTGGCGCGCCGGTCGTGGCGCTCTTGGCGATTCCCTTCTTGGCGGGTGTCGCCCTCGGCAAAATCGACATCTACGACGAGTGGCAGAGCGTCTCGGCTCAGGGTGCGCACGGTGACGACCATGGGGATTTCGATTCGGGCTCTGACAACGAGAGCGATCGCGCGGAGCACAGCGCGCTCGGGCTCGGCGCAAGCGTGGCGCAGGCGCAGGGCCATGGCGAGGACCACGATGAAGATGCCGTCGATCACGGCGGTACAGCCGCTCACGATCAGGGGCACCGCCACACTCCCCAAGAAACCGCGCTTCACCACGAGATTCTCGAAAAGAAGAGCGGCTATCTCAACACCACTGGCTGGGTCGCGCGGGGCATCGCGTATTTCGTCATCTGGTGCTTGATCGCCTTGGCGTACTTCGGTTGGTCAAGGCGCCAAGACGTGGATCGCGACCCAAGGCACACCGTTCGGATGCAGAGCCTGGCGGCACCGTCCCTCATCCTCTTTGCTGGCTCGCTCACCTTCGCTGCGTTCGATTGGCTGATGTCGCTCGAGGCTACCTGGTTCTCGACCATTTTCGGCGTCGTCATCTTCGCCGGCTCGGCGGTGTCCATTCTCGCCCTCACGATCCTGATTGGCCTGAGCCTCTACAAGCGCGGCCTGGTGGGTGACGCGATCAACATCGAGCATTTCCACGACCTGAGCAGGCTCATGTTTGGTTTCGTTTGCTTCTGGGCCTACGTCCAGTTCTCGCAGTGGATGCTGATCTGGTACGCGGGCATTCCCGAGGAGGCCACTTGGTTCATGAAGCGCTGGGACGGTGGCTGGAAGTTCGTCTCCTACGTGCTGATCTTCGGCCACTTCGTTGCGCCCTTCGTCCTGCTGATTTCGCGTGTGCAGAAGCGAGCGCTTCCCTGGCTCCAGGTGATGTGCTTCTGGGTGATCTTCATGCACATCGTCGACATCTACTGGTTCATTCTGCCGCAGGCTGGCGGTTTCCATGTTCAGCTCGCGGATATGGGAGCACTCTTCTTCGTCGGCGGTCTCTTCTTCGCATATGTCTTCTGGCAGCTCGGGAGGGTCCCCTTGGTGCCGGTCGGCGATCCCAGGCTTCAGCGGAGCCTTCACCTCCACCAAATATACTGAGCGTGCACGGATGAGTACGAAGCACAGAACACGATTTGAACCCCTCCGCTTCCTCCTCGCCGTTTCGACGTCGATGGTTCTTGGGATGGGCTGCGGCCAAAGCGATTCACCGAGGGCGCGCGTGAGCGCTGACGAGTACGAGATCATCAAGCAGCAGCAGGAGGAAGCCCTCCAAACCGGCACGATGCCTCTCGGCCAGGCAATGGCGGAGTACAGCTCCAAGCCCCGAGACCAGTTTGCTGCGCTTGCGCCAGAGCCGTCCGAGGACGAGTCGGCGCTCAACGGCTGGTCGTTCAAGGGCGCCGCTCCCATCGCGACGGGTGACGTCACCATGCCGCCCGAGTGCGTTGGTGCGGCAAACCCGGAAGCCTGCTGGGGCCAAAAGCTCAGCAACAGCAAGGGCTGCATGGTCTGTCACTCGGTCGACGGCGTGAAGCAGCAACCTTGCCCGAACTGGAAGGGCCTCTTCGGAAGAGAACGACCTCTGGTGAGCGGCGACACGGTCGTCGCCGACGAAGAGTACCTCACCAATTCGATCCTGAACTCCTGGGATCAGGTGGTTCAGGGCTACGGAAAGACGATGCCGCCGTACAATTTCCCCGAGCAGGAAATCGCGGCGTTGGTCGCCTACCTCAAGTCACTAGGAGAGGGCGGATGATGAGCAGATCCCGCGCCGCGACGGTGGTGGTCTTGTCGGCGCTATCGGTTCTACTGACGGCCTGCCAGGAGCCCAGCCCGGATACGGCTAGTCTTAGGTACAGCGAAGACCTCTACGACGGCTGCGTCCAGTGTCACGGCGCTAGGGGCGAGGGCAACCCCGAGGTCGGGGCGCCTTCGATTGCGGGCCTCGAGCGCTGGTATGTAAAGAGGCAGCTCCGTGGCTTCAAAAAGGGCTACCGTGGCTTTCACCCTGAAGACGTCGCTGGGAAGCGAATGTATCCGATGGCCCGCGCGCTCGACACGGATCAGAAAGTGGACGTGGTCGCCAACTACGTCGCTTCCATGGAGCCAACTCACCCGGCCCCGACCCTCGAGGGCGGCAATCCGGAAACCGGAAAGATCTACTTCGCTGTCTGCGTGCAGTGCCACGGAGCGAATGCGCGCGGCAATCTGGACGAGTTTGGTCCTCCATTGGCAGGGGCGAGCGATTGGTACCTGCTCACGCAGCTGCAGAACTTCAAGGCCGGGGTACGTGGCACCCAGCCCGACGACGCTATGGGTGCCAAGATGCGCCCGTTTTCCATGACGCTTCCCACCGAGCAAGCGATGAAAGACGTCATCGCGTACATTGGCACTCTATCCGAGTAAGCTACGAGGGTTTGACAGATGGCAGGTAAGACACGGGATCCAGACAACGAGGCGCATTTTTGGTGGAAGTGGACCATGATCGGGGCCGCCATCTATATCGGTGTTGTGTTCGCTTTCATTTTGAACTGAGGGTGTAGGGGGTCGAATGCTTCAAGGAATTTACGACTTCATCAAGGGTATCTTCGAGCCGCTTGGCGATTACCTCATCGGTTCATCGGTCCCGGTAGCCTCGTCGTTCGCTGGGGACATCGACGCGCTCATTGCGCTCGTTGCCGTGTTCGTCGGCTTTTGGGCGCTTCTCGCCTACGCAGCGTTTTTCTTCTTGATCTTCCGCTTTCGGGCGCGAGAGGGGCATCGGGCGCAATACGTCACGGGGGAAGAGAAGGATCTCAAGCGATGGATCACCTATCCGCACGCAGCGATCATCCTTTGTGATTTGGTCATCGTCTTCATGGCGATCATGGTCTGGTACAATATCAAGCAGCGCCTGCCCGAGGCCGACAGCACCGTTCGAGTCGTCGCGCAGCAATGGGCATGGAACTTCGTCCATCCCGGGCCTGACAACGAGCTCGACACCGATGACGACATCAATACTTTCAACGAGATGCATGTCCAAGAGGGCACGACCTATCACTACGAGCTCGTTTCCAAGGATGTCCTCCACGATTTCTCGGTGCCAGTGTTCCGTTTGAAGCAGGACGCTATCCCGGGCCGGGTCATGAAGGGCTGGTTCAAACCCACCCAGGCCGGCGAGTACGACATTCAGTGCGCCGAGATGTGTGGAATCGGGCACGGCATCATGGGCGCACGAATCGTGGTCGAAACCCCTGAAGAACATGCGGCTTGGATATCGCAGGGCAGCGCGGGCAAGCTTGCTTCCCGCTGAATGGAAAAGTCATGGCTGAAGCAGGCACGATAGACACGCACGGCGCGCACGCCCACGACGCAGACCACGGGCACCACGAGCAGAGTTTCTTGAGCAAGTACATCTTCTCGACCGATCACAAGATCATCGCGATGCAGTACATGTTCACCGGAATCGTCATGGCGCTGATAGGCGGGTACATGTCGTACGCGTTCCGCATGCAGTTGGCATTCCCTGGTGAAAGTGTCCCCGGCTACGGCGTCGTCTCCCAGGGCGAGTACAACGCCTTGGTCACCAATCACGGGACGATCATGATTTTCTGGGTCGCCATGCCCATGCTGATCGCAGCCTTTGGCAACTACCTCATCCCGCTCATGATAGGCGCGGACGACATGGTGTTCCCGCGCATCAATCGCCTGTCGTATC
>Ga0209536_100008513_pt1 | contig 15370 bp, 8 predicted proteins | sample DeeMarSeWOR28_12_FD_187461 | JGI IMG/M metagenome (GOLD analysis project Ga0209536, IMG submission 187461) | Marine sediment microbial communities from White Oak River estuary, North Carolina - WOR-2-8_12 (SPAdes) (version 2) | ecosystem: Environmental > Aquatic > Marine > Intertidal zone >...
CGATCGAACACCGGTAGCGATTGACGGCTGAGAGCGAGGGCGGCCGGCTCGTGTTGCAGCTCCATCACCAGCTTCCAAGCCTCGGCGGTCTCGTTGGCGTCGGCCGGCCGAATCACGATCAATCCGGGGATCGAGCGGAGCGCGGCCAAGTGTTCAACGGGCTGATGGGTCGGCCCATCCTCTCCGACGCCAATCGAATCGTGGGTGAAGACGAAGATCGAGGGCAGATCCATCAGCGCCGACAGGCGGATGGACGGACGCATGTAGTCGCTGAAGACCAGGAACGTGGACCCGTAGGGCCGCAGCTTGCTGTGGGCCATCCCGTTGACGATGGCGCCCATGGCATGCTCGCGTACCCCGAAGCGCAGATTGCGAGCACCGTAGTTGGTCGCCTCGAAATCGCCCTTCCCGTCCTCGAAAGTCAGCAACGTCTTGGTAGACGGTGCCAGGTCGGCCGAGCCGCCGATGAGCCACGGCACGTGCTGGGCGATGGCGTTGAGCGCTTTTCCGGAGGCGCCGCGCGTGGCCATGCCTTTGGCGTCGGCCGGGAAGTTTGGCACGTCGCGATCCCAACCGGCCGGAAGCTGGCCCCGCTGCATCAACTCGATCTGGTCGGCCAGCTCGGGGTATTTTTCCCGGTACTCCGCGAATCTCTCCATCCACTTGTCGCGCAGCACACCGCCCCGCGCTCCGACGTTGGCGGCGAAGTGTTCGCGCACTCCATCCGGTACAAGGAAGTGCGCGTCTTCGGGCCAGCCATACGCCTTCTTGGTTTCGCGTATCTCATCCTCGCCCAGGGGCGCGCCGTGTGCGTCGGCCGAGTCCTGCTTGTTGGGCGCGCCAAAGGCGATGTGGCTGTCGACGATGATCAGCGTCGGTCGATCGGTGGTCTCTTTGAAATTCCGGAACGCCGCTTCCAGCGCCTCGAGATCGTTGGCGTCGGTGACATGCGTAACGTTCCAACCGTAGGATGAGAAGCGCGCGGCCACGCTCTCGCTGAAGGCCAGGTCGGTGGACCCCTCGATGGTGATGCGGTTGTTGTCGTAGATCCAGCAGAGGTTCGACAGCTGCAGGTGGCCGGCCGTCGACGCCGCCTCGGAGGTGATGCCCTCCATCATGCAGCCGTCACCCGCCAGGGCGTAGACATCGTAGTCGAACAACTCCAGATCCGGCCGGTTGAATCGGCTGGCCAACCAGCGGCCGGCGATCGCCATGCCGACGGCGACGGCGGCGCCCTGGCCCAGGGGGCCGGTGGTCGTCTCGACACCGGTGGTCAGGTCGGATTCCGGGTGGCCCGGCGTGCGGCTGCCCAGCTGCCTGAAGTTCTCGATCTGATCCAACGTCACCGCCAGATCGCCGGAAGGTGCCCCGTCCGGGCCGACCTGCTTGACCCCCGCCAAATGGAGGACCGAGTAGAGCAGCATGGAGGCATGGCCCGCGGAGAGTACGAATCGGTCGCGATCGGGCCAGAGCGGATCTTCCGGATCAAACCGCAGAACGCGCTGCCAGAGGGTGTAGGCCACCGGGGCCATCCCCATGGGCGCACCCGGATGACCCGAGTTCGCCTTCTGCACCGCGTCCATCGACAGCGTCCGGATCGTATTGACAGAGAGAAGATCCAACTTCGCCTCAGGACTCATCCCATCCTCCCAGTGGACCGGCGACCGGGACGACCCGGCACCCTTTTGCAGACCGATAGCTGTAGGAAACGGGTCAAAGTCTAGCAAACCCGAGTGCCCGCCACAACTGCCGAAGAGGCCTGAGCAGCGGCCGTCGGGCCTTGCCAGGGGCACCGTACGGAGAACACCTTGCGAGCGTACCGATCCAATCCGAGGACGGCTCATGCGAATGTCGAAACGCTTCGGGGAAACCCTGCGCAAAGCGCCCGCCGACGCACAGACGACCGGCCACGGCCTGCTGATGCGAGCCGGCTACATCCGACAGATCGCCCCTGGCATCTTCAGCTATTTGCCACTCGGGGTGCGGGCGCTGAGGAGAATCAGGGCCGTCATTCGCGCCGAGATCGGGTCTCTCGGCGGCGAAGAAGTGACGATGCCGCTGGTGCAGCCGGCCAAGCTGCTGCGGAAGTCGGGCCGCTGGGTCCAGGCCGGCGACGAGCTGCTGCGCTTAAGCGATCGCGCTTCGAGACCGCTGGCGCTGGGGACCTCGCACGAAGAGGTGGCCGCCGAGTTGGCCCGAAGCGAGATCCAATCCTACCGGCAGCTTCCCGCCCTGCTCTATCAGATCGGCAAGACGTTTCGGGACGAGGAGCGGCTTTATGGTGGCGCGCTCCGGGCGCGGGAATTCACCCTGATGGACTCCTACAGCTTCGACCGGGACACGGCCGGAATGGACCGGCAGTACCAAAGACACTACGAAGCCTTCGAGCGAATCTTCCGGATCGTCGGGCTGACCGATGTCATCCCCACGGTCTCGAGCCCGAGCACGGCCGGCGAGGACATCGAGCACGAGTTCACGTTCGTGCACGACGTCGGCGATGACGAGGTGGCGCTGTGCGACTCGTGCGGCTACTCGGCGAACCGGCGCGTGGCGAGCTTCACGAAGCCTGACCCTCCGAAACAGGATCCACTGCCGCTCGAGCAGGTGGCCACACCGGGCACCGACACCATCGAGTCGCTGGCCGAATTTCTCGGCGTCACCACCGACCGGACCGCCAAGGTCGTCTTCTTCTCCAAGGCCGACGACAAGGAGTCGGTCATCATGGCGTTGGTGCGGGGCGACATGGAGGTAAGCGAGGAGAAGCTGGCGGCGGCCGCGGGGACCTTCGGACTGTTGCCGGCCGAGCCCGAGGCGATCCGCGCCACCGGCGCCGCGCCGGGCTACGCGTCTCCCATCGGCCTCGACTCCGAGAAGCTGAGCGTCATCGTCGATCCTTTGGTGGCCGCCTCACCCAATCTGGTGTCCGGTGCCAACGAGGACGGCTTCCACTTCCGCAACGTGAACTTCGAACGCGACTACCCGGCCGACACGGTGGTGGACATCACCGCCGTCCAAGAGGGCGCGCCCTGCCCCGCCTGTCAGTCGCCGCTGCGATTCGCGTCTTGCCTCGAAGTCGGGAGTCTTCACCGCTTCGGGCCCGAATACGGAGCCGCGCTGAAGGCGATGTATCGGGACGAAAACGACGAAGAGCGTCCCATCCTGATGGGCTCGTACGGTATCGGCGTCGACCGGCTGTTGGCGTGCATCGCCGAGAGTCACCACGACGACCATGGCCTTTGCCTGCCCATCACCGTGGCGCCGTACCAGGTCTACCTCGTCGCCATCTCCGGCGGCGACGCGGGGATCCAAGAAAAAGCGGACGCGCTGTACGAGTGGATGATGACGTTGGGCCTGGACGTCATCTACGACGATCGAGAGGCCAGCCCGGGCGTCAAGCTCAACGACGCCGACCTTCTGGGCATCCCGGTCCGCGTCACCATCGGCGAGCGATCGCTGAAGGCGGGCGGCGTAGAGTTGAAACGGCGTGACAGTGACGAGCGAGAGATCGTCGCGGTGGACGAAGCGTTGCATGCCGTTTCTGCGAGGATCGCCGAGCTGACGCGGGAGCTGATGGATTAGGGCGGATTGCTACTCCCAAACACCCAGAGCATCCTCGAGAGCCGCGCCGTTGTGAACCACGAGGTCTTCGTGTTGAAGGTGTTGCTCGATGCTCACACCGCGAAGGTTACCCTGGCCGTCGACTTCCCATCTCTCGGTCACCAGCAGGTTCTGCGCGTCTCGGTACTCCACAGTCAGCTCGTTCCCCTCGAACAAGAGATCGGCGTAGCCGTTGTAACCGACGGGTACGTCATCCGAGCCGATCGTCTTCCTCTGGCGCCGATCGTAGAAGACGAGGCCCACCTGGTGCTTGGCATCTTTCTTCGGCTCTTCGACGATGTCCTCGATGGGCAGTCCCCCGTGGCCCAGGCAGCGCCCGAATGCTTCCAGTTCGCCTGAACGGGTGGCGTGTTTTCCGTAGAGCGCCAGGCGGTGCTCGTGTCCCCAGAACCAGAGGACGGGTCGATCGATCAGCTCGGACAGTTGCTTCGCAGACCGCTCGTAGTATTTCTCGAACTGCGAGTAGTACTGATGATGGCTGAGCAAGATCACACCGCGTTGCCGGTCCTCGTGCAGGCGCACGTCCTCGCGCAACCACTCGAGAATCTTCACGTGCTGCCTGCAACTGGGCTTGAGGATCTTCTCGATGATCGGTATGCCGACGGAGTAGTAGCCGGTATCGAGGCCGATGATCAACCAGTGGTCGTTGCGCAAACAGAAGAAGCTGGCCTTCTGGCCCAGCGGTTCACCGCCCGCCGGCTCGCGAACGCCCAGCCGCGGTAACAAATGTTTGAAGTAGGCCTTCCCACGGGCGTACATTTCGTGGTTGGCGTTCAGGGCGAAGCTACCGCGAAGACCCTGGGGCCACTGGGTCATCCCACCCAGCATGTTCTCCCAGATTTCCTTCTTGGTGCCGACGTAGTAGATGTCGCCCAGATGGACGGTGAAGTCGGGATTACCCCGGGCCATCGCTAGCCCGATCTCCTGGGCGTCCCGGGTCCCGGACGCCCAGTCGCCGGTCATCGAGATCCTCGTGACCGACCGGTCAGAATCGCTGTCGTTCGATGGATCTAGAGAGTAGATGCCCCGGTCTTCGGAGCCGGTCTCGTAATTTTGGAACTCGTAGCGACCGCCGAAGCGACTCTTCAGATAGTGCCACACCCACAACCAGATCCGAGTCTCCAGGAAGTCCCTGGCCTTCTTGAACGCCGTGTCGTCGGGCTGCAGCCGCTCCTCGAGCAGATCCAACTGGGTACGGGCGTGCGAGTTGCCCTGGGTGCTGGGCATCTTGAGCAGGCGGCCCGAGTCCCGATAGTCGCGCTGCCGCTCGTCTTTCTTAGTTGCGTTCTCGTTCATCGCATCTTGCCGCTAGCGCCAGCCGGCTTCAAGGACGCGCTGGGCGTTGCCGCCGAGGATCTTTGCGACGTCGGGCTCCGACACGCCACGCTCCAGCAGCATCCCGGTCACGCGCCCCATGCTAGACGAATCGCGCAGGTCGTCGGGCGGGTCGGTGAACCCATCGAAGTCGGTACCCAGCATCACGGCATCCCATGAGCCGCTGACATCGTGGATGTGCTCTACCGTCTTCCAGATGGATTCGAGTCCGTCCTTGGGATGGTCCCGATCCAGCCAATAGTTCATGAAGATCACGCCGATGGCCCCACTGCGCGCGGCGATCTCGCGAATCTCTTCGTCGCTCAAGTTGTACGGGTCGGGATTGAGATGAGTTACGCCCACGTGGCTGGCCACCAAAGGACGTTCTCTATTCACCTCGGAGTAGATGGCCTCGCGGGCCTCACGCGTGCAGTGCGTGACATCTACGATCATCGATAGCGTCTCGGCCCTTCGCAACAGCGCTCGCCCAAATTCGGTGAGCGGCGGCCCGCCACCCGCGCCGAATTCGAAGCTGCACACCTTCTTGATGAACATCCCTTCGGGGATTCCGTCGACGTGAGACGCGATGCCGTTGGGATAGAAATGCGCCGGTGTGATCATCGCCACCCCGAGGTTCGCCAGCACCTCCAGGTTGTCGAGCTCGCCCTCCAGCACGTGGCAGCCCTCGACCGTGTGCACGACGGCCAGCTTGCCCGCCTCCCGGATCCTGACCACGTCCGCCGCCGATCGGGCCAACTCCACCCGCTCGGGCCGGCGAGCGATCTCGCGCTCCATCGCCCCGATCATCTCGACCGTACGCTCGAACAGGCTGCCTCGGAACAACCGATGCGAATCGATGACGAACAATTCCGCCGCTGCTCGGATCAGAGGGCATTGATCAAGTAGCTCGCGCTCGGGCAGGTAGTGCGCCGCCCAGATGACGCCGACTCCGCCCTTCTCCAGCATCTCGAAATCGGAACGCGACGAGAAAGGATCGAAGGTCGCACCGGACCAGTAGTGTCGCCACAGATTCCGGTTGTAGAGGTAGGCTTTCAGCGAGGGATGAACGTGGACGTCGGTCAGTGGTGCATCGTGGTGCAGACGCTCCACCCTGTCGACCACATCCTTCTCGCCCATCTCACGATGGTCGTCCTTAACCATCGCAGCATCTCCGTCCGTATCGACTAGAGACTCGCTGACCAGCGACCCATGAACTGGAAAGCCAGGATCTTGAAGCTCTGCTCCTCGAACGCATCCGTCAGCGGAAAGACGAATCGAACGTCCAGCAGCAGGTCCGAGCCGGTGGAAACACTGTAGTTCAGGCGGCCGCCCACGGGAATCGCCCACTCGGCACGCCGCTGACTGAGGCCGGTACTGCAGTCGACGTTGGAACCGTTGATGCTGACGTCGCACGTACCACTGGTGCCATACAGGAGGCCGCCGTAGAACCCGCCTCCCCATTTCTCGCCAAACGACGCGTTGTAGTTCGCCATTAGCGGCAGCTCGACATAGCCGACCGTCAAGTCGAACGACTGCTGGTTCACCGATACGCCTTCCCCACCCTTGGTCACATAGTTCAACTCAAGGACAAAGGAAACGCGCTCCGTATACAACAACTCGAGGTAGGCGCCGGCGGTCCACCCCAGAGCCCACTCCGACTCGACCACGAAGTCACCGCTGGGCTTCGAGAGCGTCGCACCACCGAGAAGCCCACCCCTCATCTGGCCCGAGGCGGGCGACGCCATCACCGCGACGACGGCCAAGCTCAATACTGCCTCACGACAGACCCTCATGTTGCCCTCCAGTGCTGAGGAATCGAATACATAGTAGGAGCAAGCTGGGCGCCGCGTCCATACCACAACTCGCGCCGCCCAATGGCCCGTTGGCACCGGAATTGCCCCTCTGGTGTACACGAAGGGCGGAGCATGCCGGTGTCCACACCCGATGGACGCGGTGCCGCCTGGAAGCTGGACCCTTCCCCGGACCTCCCGCCATATTGGGTGCGGCGCTGGCGCGGCAACCTTGTCCCGGCAGGCGCTTGTGTACAAATTCATTGAAGGTTAATTGGCTTACATTTGGTGTTCTACGTGACACGGGTGGGTATTGATTCGCACGCGTGAGAGTTGGCCTCCGAAGCGCGACGATTTGATCGCGGAAGCGCGAAAAGCGCGGGCCGAGATGAACCCGCCGAAGGGCGAGGATCTTCGGGACGAGGCGCCCGGGTCCTCGAAGGCGGCCATCTCACCGGACGCGTTCGATCACCTGACGGGGTCGCCCAAGGGGCTCGGCCGGCTGACGCGGCTTCTGGCCATCGCCGTGCTCATCGCCATCGGAGTCGGGGGCGGCTACCTGCTGTTCGGGCGCTCGGAACCCTCGAGCCCGCCGGCCTACACCCAGCAACCGGCCGGCCCAACGGGCCGTTCACCGGGCACGACCCGACTGCCAACCGCGAATCCCATCGGCCGCCTGGTCGTCGTGAGCGAGCTACCGGACAACGCGTGGTTGGAGATCAACGCCAAGGTCTACGCCTCGGGATTGGGGATCGACTTCCCGCTGCGCGTCCCCGGTGATTCGCTCCACCAGGTCTCTGTCCATGCTCGTGACTACGAGTCGTGGTACTCGGAGGTCTATGTGCCGGCGGATTCGTTGGTTCGTATCGAGGTCACGCTGACCCGCTCGAGGACGGTTCAGACTCCCACTCCACAGCCGCGTCAGACGCAGCCTCGAGAGCCGGAACCGCAGCCGGTGGTTACGCCTCGAAGAACGGACACGCGTCCGGCGATGCCCGTCGCCCTGCGTGACTCTCTCATCCTGCGCCTCGAGGAAGGCCGGGTCTTTCACGAGATCGGACGCTGGTTCGATTCCGCCAGCGAGTACCGCGCCGTTCTCGATCGACTCGATGAAGCCTCGACCGCGTTTCGAAGCAGTTCGGTCATCACGATGTTGAGGGCGCGCGCCGATAGCGCGTTGCAGGCGGTGCGGTTGGATTGTCGGGCCGCGGGCGAGGATGACTGCCCGTAGGCGGTTAGTACCCTACCAGGTCTAGTGTTCCCAAGATATTACCTTCGTTGGAACGCCAGTTGAAGTACGACTGGTAGGTCAGAGGCGTGTCGGGACAGTCGACGCAGTAGTAGGCGATGATCCAGTATCCAGTGCTCAAGCTGAGGTTCAGCGCCTGCTCACTCGAGCGGTTCCCCGAGTTGTCTTCGGGACCGTAGACGCAGATCGGTCGGCCGTTGCCGTCGCGCGCGTAGTCCGTCGGATCGTTCTTGTTTCCGCGGCAGACTTTCAGGTCCATGTTGGCGTCCTGCTGCCACGTGGCGGCGAAGTCGAAGTTGAACGTGCCGAACAGTCGGAACCAGAAGAAGTTGGTGTCCGCCGGCGCCGACTTCGACGGGTCACTGCTCAGCAGCCTGATCCACGGTACCGAGGTGATTCTCTGCTTGTTCTTGAGGGGGAACTCGTCGTTGTCCTCGTACTCGTCGTCCACCGTCCCCTCGCCCTCGAAACTCCAAGTGGTCAGCACATCGTCGCGGTTCCGTCCCTGACTGTCCACCAGGTTGTGGAGTGTTAGCTGACCCTCATCGGCACCCGCCGGCACGATGAAGTCGAGGCGCTCTTCGGTCACGTCTTCCAGCCAACCCACGGTACCGTTGGGGAACTCGACCCAGCTGTCCTGTGTGAAGCGGTGCACGGCCGAGGAGTACAGGCGGATGTCGTCGCCGAAGTCGCCTTTGTACTTCGACGCCCTACCGTAGAAACGCTCCTCGGTGACGTTGATACCGAAGCTGTTGTAGATGGAGCTGTAAGGCAGGGTCGGCCTCTCGAACGTGACTTGGATCTCAGCGCTGCCGATATCGCGGATGAGGAATTCGCCGTCTTCGTCGTCGAGCACCTGGGCGACCGAGGGGTCCGAGGACGAGAATCGTCGACCCGATGTGCCGACGACCTGGCCCGTCCGCGTATCGACGACGATGGCGGAGTACTTGACCTCGTCACCCATGATCGGTGTGGCGGGCCCGTTGATGAACGGCAAGTACGTGGTCACCCGCACATCGTGCGAGCGTGTCCGATTCGGCAAATCCGGGTCGTTGTAGCTGACGGTCAGAACCGCAGTCCCCGTGTCGGCGAATACCGCCAGTCCCTGGACGGGATCGAGCACGGTCACGACGCCGGGGTTCGAGGAGACGAAATACGGGTTCGCGACAGGGAGCGTATCATCGTCCAGTAGCGCCGAAACGCTGAACTGGACGGTATCGCTGACCAGCGTGTCCCCGTCCTGGATGGCCCCGGAATTGACCGAGGCGACGTCCAGGAGGACCGCGAACGCGGTGACCTTGATGGGGACCGTGGCCACCAGCGGCGTCCCCGGTACCAGCGGCCTGAGGAACGTGGCCGTGACCTCGGCGGTTCCCGACCCGTTGAGATACGCCAACCCAGTCGTCACATCGATGAACTTCAGCACCGAGGTGTCGGAGGACTCGAAGAGGGCGACGACATCTTCCACCTCGCGCCCATCTCTCCGCACCACGGTTGCGTTGAACTGAACGGTGTCCCCGACAAGCGTGTCACCCGTGACGACGAAGTCCGACAGCATCGAGACGAAGACGGTCAGGCTGTCCACCGGTACGGTCATCGCCGCCCGGAGTAGACTGTCGGGGAACTCGGCCGCGGTGAACGTTACCGAGACGATGGCGCTTCCTACGCTGTCTAACGCGGCCAGGCCCGAGGTCGGGTCCAGGATCTTGACGATGTTGGAATCGGACGACTCGAAGAACGGCTCGGAGGCACGGTAAAGCGTTCCGTCCCTCGTGACGGTCGTGCTGAACGTTACGGTGTCGTCCACCAACGTGTCACCGGTCGTGTCGAGAATGACCGAACTGACCGCCAGCGTGGTCTTGTACTCCGTAGAGTCCTGCACGACCTGCGTCACATCCTCGCAGGCGACGGCGAAGGCGCCGGCAGCGAGCAAGACCAGAATCAGTGCGCGCCGGCGTCTCATTGGACCCTCACGAACGTCAACTCCACCCTGCCCCAGCGGTCCACACGTACACCGTCCGCGGGCAGAAGCTGGAACGATAGGCCCTGGCTACCGGGCAAGGTCGGCTCGGGTGTCGTGGTCTGCGACTTCTTCGCGGCGCGGATCCCGTCGATCATCCCGTAGGCCCAAAGCGCCCCGGCCACCGCAATCCCGGCGACCGCAAAGCTTTTCGTGCTCACATCGGACACGGCGGACAGCGTCAGCGTGCAGTTGGTGTCCTCGCAGCTCTCCTGAAGAAGCGGCTCCGCCGGCAGGGTGTCCTCGGAAGAGATGAGGAAGCCTGCCGCCAGAGCCAGAGCCGACCCTCCCAGAATGACGATGCCCTTCGTCGTGTTCCCCGTGTAGAACTCGCCGCCGCCGGGAATGATCCCGAGCACAGCGGCGGTGGTCGCACTCTTCCCGGTGCTAACAGCCGCCAAGTCTTCAGCCGTCGCCTCGACCACGTACACTCGCATCGTCGCGCTCATGCTGCCTTCGACCCGCGCCGTGATGACCGCCTGCCCGATCGCCTTTCCCACTACGATCCCGTCGCCGAATACACTCGCGATCGTGCTGTCCGAGGTGCTCCACTCGAGAGGAACGTTGTTGACGGCGAGGCTGTCGTCATCCAGCGCGATGGCCCGCAGCTCCCGCACTCGCCCGACGGAGAGCTCGAGGGAATCGGGAGACAGACGCAGGCTTTCGACACCGTACGGAAGGCGCACGCAGTTCTCGCGCAGCCCCTCGATCAGAGCATCGCTGGCTCCCGCTTCCCGCAGACGCGCCTCGCTATCGGCATCGAGTCGGAACCCGATACAGCTTTCCTGGGTCAGACCCAGGATCCGCTCCTCGCTGAACACTCGCGACTCGATCAGCCGGATCAGCTGCTCGACGCTATACGGCTGATCGCCCTGGGCACGGAGTGGCCCGGCCAGCAGCGGAAGAGCCAGAGCTACATACAGAGTGTTGCGCAGAAGCAACGGGAATAGACGCCCGTTTCTCATCGATAGTGGCGCTGATTACAGTGACAAAGGTACCCGCTGGCCGGGCGATCGACCGTGCGGCGGGGTCACGTCAGACAGGGATCCGCAGCCAGTGAGTGGTTTTTCATACTGATATGCAAGGAACATGCACTTGTCCGGCTGTAGCGTCAACAAGACGGTCTTCGGCTGGGATCGAACTTGGAAACTCGAAGGCACTTCGACTTCGAATGTTCGAATGCTCTATTCCCAATCCCGTTCACTGAACTCGCTTGAGTATCCCCAGCAGGAAGTCCCAGTATTTCTCCACGCTGTCCACGTAGATCTTCTCGTCCGGCGAGTGGACCGCTTCCAGCGTCGGCCCGAACGACACCATATCCATGCCCGGGTACTTCTCGCCGATGATCCCGCATTCCAGCCCGGCGTGCACCGCTTTGACCTCGGGCTCCACGCCGTACAGCTCTTTGTACGTCGCCTTGGCCGTGGCGAGGATCTTGGAATCGAGGTCGGGCTTCCAGCCGGGGTAGCCGGCGTCCAGCTCGACTTTGGCGCCGCCGAGCTCGAAGATGGCCGTTACGGTCTGGACGATCTCGTCCTTCTCCGACTCCACCGAGCTGCGCTGGCTGGTCTCCAGCGAGATCGTGTTCTTGCCGGTGGTGAGTACCGCCACGTTCGTCGAGGTCTCGACCAGGCCGGGTATGTCGGCGCTCATCTTCGTGACGCCGTCGGGCAGACCGGCGATGGTCTGCAAGATACGCTTCTGCTCGTCCTTCTTGATGACTCGCTTCTCGGCGTCCTTCACCCGCTCGAGGGTGATGGCCAGGTTCGGTTCCACGCTGGCCAGCTCGGCCTTGATGGTCTCGTTGTATTTCCTGGCGATGGCGGCGGCCTTGCGGGCCTTGTCCTTGGCGACGAATACGATGGCCTCGGCCTCACGCGGGATGGCGTTGCGCTTGTTGCCCCCCTCTATATAAGAGAGTCGCGCGCCGATTTCGTGGAGCGCCAGCAGCACGCGGTTGATGATCTTGAGCGAGTTGCCGCGGCCCTTGTCGATCTCGAGGCCCGAGTGACCGCCCTGCAGGCCTTTGACCGTCAGCCGCATCGGCACCGACCCGCCCGGCGCACGCATGAAGTCGACCTTCCAGGTCCCGTTGGTGTCCGCGCCGCCGGCGCAGCCGACGTAGAGCACGCCCTCGTCCTCGGAATCGAGGTTCATCAGCGTCTTGCTCTCGATGAAGCCCTTGCCGAGGTTGCCCGCGCCGGTCAGACCCGTCTCTTCATCGATGGTGAAGAGGAACTCGAGGGGCCCGTGCTCCAGCGATCGGTCCTCCATGATGGCCAGGTTCGTGGCGACGGCGATGCCGTTGTCGGCGCCGAGGGTCGTCCCATTGGCCATCAGGACGTTTCCGTCGAGGACCAGCTCGATGGGGTCCGTGTCGAAGTCGTGGTCCACGCCCTTGTTCTTCTCGCAGACCATGTCCAGGTGGCCCTGCAGGCAGAGCATGGGAACGCCCGCGCGCCCGGACGATGCGGGCTTCTTGACCACCACGTTCATGAACTTGTCGCGCTTGGCCTCGAGTCCCAGCTCGGCCGCCACCTCCACCACGTACTGCGAGATCCGCTCTTCCTTCTTGGAGCAGCGCGGGATCTCGCTGATCTCAGCGAAATACTTCCACACCAACTCTGGCTTCAGTCCAGCAATAGCTTTTGACATGACTTAGGTCCTCCAAGAAGGGGGGAGCGCCCCCTTCGGCCCGGTTGCAGTGCGACTTCCCAAGGTTGGGGGCGGTATCCTACGGCGGCGGGCAGGCCTTCCGCAAGGCCGGTCCGGCATCGAGCGAGCGACTCTGAGGCCAGTCGTCAGCGAGAACGAACCGGGCGATCCGGCTCCCGAGAAGTCGCGCGCGGCTTCAGGTAATAGAACGACTTGCCACCCCACAGGGCTCCCCGCTCCACACGCGTTCGATAACCGCACGAAGGACATTCGACTTCCCGGGCGGACGCGTCCTCCACCAGCAGATAGCGGTGGCACTTGGGACAATAGACTCGGATGAACATCGGCCCGTGGGTACGGGACAGGAAACCGGCGGGGGAACCGGAGCGGCAACTGTGATGGACACCTCCATAATGCGGGTCGCTCGGCCCCAGTACAAGACCCAAAGAAAGGGCCCGGCGCATGGCCGGGCCCCTGAGTGACCGTAAGGTCCTGGCGATCCGACGCTTACTTCATCGGCTCCGGCTCGAAGAAGCGGCCGCCGCCACCGGATCGCGGCTTGTTCACCACCAGATCGGCTTCCGCCGAACCGCCGGGCGCATCGATACGGATCTTGTACTTGCCCGGCGTGATGTAGAGCGGCCACTCGAACTCCATGGCCATGGCCCACGGCGTGTCGCTGGGCTTCAGGTCCTCTTCGTCGGCCACCCGCGCTTCCTCGATGGGCATGGCCAGCTCGGGATCGAGCAACAGGTCCCAGCGCAGCACGTTCACTCCGCGCACCGCATCCATGCTGCCGGTACGCAGCGCGTTGCCGTCCGAGTCGACGACGCTCCACTCGACCCTACCATCGGCGGCGACCCAGAACGGGACGTCCTGATAGCTGGCATCCTCGGGCCGGAAGAACACCATCGATCGGCGCGACTGCCAGCCGCGACTATAGGTGATGGCATCCACGTCGAAGACGTGGACCGCCGACTCCTGTACTTCCTGCGTCAAATCCTGGATGGGTGCCGCATCCATCACCCAAACGCTGCGCCCGTGGGTGCCGGCGATCAGCTCCCGCTCCCGCGGGTGCACGATGAGGTCGTGGACCGGAACGTTGGGCAGTCCCGAGCCCACCGCCATCCACGTCTCGCCCGTATCCAGCGACACGTAGGCGCTGCGATCGGTTCCGACGTAGAGCACGTTGGGAACGATGGGGTCCTCGCGAATCACGTTCACCACCTCGTCCGGCAGTCCGTCGGAGATGGACGTCCAGGTGCGCCCGAGGTCGTCCGTGCGATACACGTAGGGAGTGATGTCGTCGTCTCGATAGCCGTTCAGGCTGACGTAGGCGACGTTCTCGTCGTACTTCGACGCCTCGACCCGCGACACCCAGCGGTCCCGGGGCAGGCCACCGCTGACCTCGGTCCATTCGGCGCCGCTGCTGCGTGTCACGTAGACGTGACCGTCATCGGTGCCGACCCACAGCAGCCCGAAGCGCAGTTCGGACTCGTCGATCACCGTGATCGTCGCGAACGGCACGTCGCCGCGGTTCTCGCTCCGGGTCAGGTCGTCGCTCAGCGCCGTCCATGTCGCGCCCTGGTCCATCGTGCGGTACAGCTTGTTCGACCCGTAGTAGAGGACGTCGTTGTTGTGCGACGAGAGCAAGATCGGCGTCAGCCAGTTGTAGCGAAGCGGCGTCTCGAGCACGCCGTTCCGCGGTTTGATGCGCGCGAAGCCACCCGGCCCGCGGCGCGAGTAGTTGCCGAACTGCGAGCCCGCATAGACCGTCTGGTTGTCCCGGAAGTCGATCTGCGCCCACATGCCATCGCCACCGCCCACGCGCTCCCAGTTCGCACTGACGTTGGGCCGCGTCTGGCTCGAGCCTTTCAGAACACCGTTGTCCTGCAGGCCGCCGTAGATGTTGTACGGCGTGGCCATGTCATAGGACACCGTATAGAACTGACCCACGGAAACCGTCGACAAGGTCAGCCAGGTCTTTCCGCCGTCGTAGCTGACGTCCAGACCGCCGTCGTTGCCCAGGATCAGGTGTTGGGGATGATCGGGATTGACCCACAACGCCTGGTGGTCGCTGTGCACCCGACGACCGGCGATCTGCTTGAATGTCGCACCGCCATCTTCCGACTCCAGCAGCGGGACGCCCAACACGTAGACGCGGTCCACGTTGTCGGGCGCGACCCGGATCTGACCGAAGTAGTAGCCGTAGGTGAATACGGCCTGCGTGACTCGCTCTTCAGTCATCAGCCGCCACGTCGACCCGGCATCGTCGGAACGCCAGACCTGAAGGCCACGAATGTCGGTGTTGAACAGGTTCGAGTTCGCGTCCTCGAGAGCGTTCAGCAGATCCTGGACCGTGATGGAATCGCTGCGAACGGCCGCCATCAGCTTCTGGGCGTCGAGCTTCGGATCCAGATCGCTGCTGCGCATGAAGGCCGTGATGGCTTCGGGATCCTGCCGCAAGAACTCTTCCTTGCTCATGTTGCGCAGCCGCTTGGCCGTGACGGGGCTGGCACCCAGATCCCATTCCTCTTCAGGAAGAATCTCCTGATTGTCCACCGAGGCGTAGAGAATCTGCGGGTTCGCGGCCGTGACCGCCAAACCGATGCGACCCACGAAATCGCCGCGCGGGAAGCCGCCGCTCAAGCGCTCCCACGTGTCGCCGCCGTCCGTCGACTTCCAGATGGCGCTGCCTTCGCCGCCCTCGACGAAGTTCCAGGG
>Ga0209536_100008514_pt1 | contig 15369 bp, 12 predicted proteins | sample DeeMarSeWOR28_12_FD_187461 | JGI IMG/M metagenome (GOLD analysis project Ga0209536, IMG submission 187461) | Marine sediment microbial communities from White Oak River estuary, North Carolina - WOR-2-8_12 (SPAdes) (version 2) | ecosystem: Environmental > Aquatic > Marine > Intertidal zone >...
AACCTCCCGCTTTTTTCTTTTCGGCTTCCAGTTCAGCACCTTCCAGCAGGCAGCACGTCAGCCCTTTGCCGCCATGAGGTGGAATTAATTTAGCCATTTGTGTTCGTCTCCTTTCAAGTTAATTTTCTATTGAAAATCGTTTAACACGACTGAAATCCGCCATTACAAAATTTGTTAGAATAGTAAGGAACAAAAAATTTGTCAAGCGGAATTCACCCTATATGAAAAATGAAAAGGGTATTTAAAAAAACCTGCAGTAGACTAAAACAATTAAAATGATTATTACCAAAACTGAAAAAATTGCACCCCATCGCTGCTTATTTTTTTGCTTTTGTTTGTAAGTTTCTGAACTTAATCCTTGATCAACGGAAGCGATGCGATAAAAACTTGAAGGCGGAGGACGTGAAGGCGGTTTGATTTCGAGTCGTGTTCTCTTTTGGGATCTGAAGTCAGGTGCCAAAGTCCGATTGACAGGACTGCTGATATCTCCTTTGTCTTCATCTGGGATGAACTTCGCATCGATCGTTTTTTCAAATTTAGCCGATAGGTCCGGGGGAATCGTTTGGTAGCTTTCATCTGTTTCTTTTTTCGAAGGCTTGATTTCAGCCCCACAACGCGGACAGAAGCGGTACTCCAGTCCTTTGTGTTCAGGTAGGGGTGTGTTGCATTTGGGGCAAGATATGGGCATAGCTCAAAGTAGTTTTTGCTTCGAAGGAATTATCCAATCATATTTGAATTTTTTTGTATTTCGAAACTCGTGCCTCGAATTTCCGTGTCATACCGGCTATGGTCTGGTACTGTTAAGTCCCACAAACGTACCTGCGTTTTTCTGACAAAGTGCGCGCATAAGCGTTGCGAATCGTTCGCCGGTGTTACCGGCCGTTCGCGTTTGTTCCATCACAACAGGGAACCCGACCGCATGGATTCGAACCCTATGCGATCCATCTTTGTCCGCTCTGTTGATGCTGTCTACCGTGTCAATGACCGGCTGAATCGCACTGCCGCTGAACTCATCGCCGAACACATACAGACTTATTTTTTTATCGGCAGCATAAAACATCCTGATCGCAGCGTTAATTCCCTCAACCGGACTACTATTGCTGAAGGCTCGCCAGGTGCTTAGTCGAGAGAGAATCGCCCTGCGCCGCGCCGGTGTATCGGTTATCCATTTGCCTCGATACTGGGAAAACATATAATCACCCATGTCGTTCATGATCTGAATACCCTTGACTTTGGGATAGATTTCAAGGGTTTCCCGCATTTTTTTTTGGACGAGGCTCCAGGCATTACGCTGCATACTGCCGGAGGTGTCAATGATAAAGATGATGTACTCACTGTCTACGGGGATACCTCCCACCGAACTTGTAATTTTTCGGGGTTGTTTTTTCAACAAGCGTTTCATTTCTTCGGTTAATTCCTGCCGGGCTTTGGCGAGTTTTGCCTCAATGATGTTTTGTACGTCAGCATCATCTTTGGATGCGGAGAACTGCCCTTTAATTTCGGATAAATCCCCTTGGAGGCGGGCGAGTTTAATCTTTTCTTCCGAGAGCTGCTCTTTTTTGGCTGTTAATTCCCGATTGATTACCGCTGTTTCGCCCCGAATTTCAAAACGCTCCTCTTCCAATCGGGCGATAACAGATTGAAGATCTTCGCGCACCTCTTCAATTATCATCGGTTCGGCAAATTTGGAGAGCACAAACAGCAGAATGATGGCACCGAAGGCACAGCAAATACAGTCTAAAAACGACAGACTGAATACCTCGATATCGCGTCTACGTGTTTTCATGATTACTTAGGTTCAAGGCTCAAGGCACACGGCTCAAGGTTTAGGCTTCAGGGTTCATGGTTTAAGGTTTTCATACGAATGTTATAGGTTTGAGGTCCGAAGTTTGAGGCAATCCTAAATTGATTCATTCCGTAACCCGTATTCCGAAACTCGCAATCCGCAACGCGCACCCCGTAACCCGAAACACGCAACGCGTAAGACGCATTTTCCGAATTCTATATACCCTATACCCTATACCTTACACCCTTTACCCTTTCCATACTTCCTCTGCTTCGTTTTTCCTACCACCCTTTCCGCATTCCCCATTCCCACTTCCGATTTCCCGCTACGGCCAATCCCGGGAAGGGCACAAAAATGATCCTCTGGTGTTTTTGGCTAAACGCCAATAAGCATCGGCAGCTCGCGGATCCCCTTCCATCGGGTAAAGGATAATATTTACCGGCACCCCGACGGGCAATTTGCGGATGGCCTCTTTAAACAGGCTCAAGCGCTTGTTACCGGAAACCCGTTTGCGCCATGGTTTGCTTGCGCCCATTGTCGGCAGGCTGTCAACCAGCAGAAAAATATTATCCGGTGCCGGTTTCATTTCACCGATGGCTTTGAATGCAATCAGCAGACTCGTTCCTTTCTGCGGAATAACTTGGCGCATCTTAGCAACGGCAGTATTCAAAATGTCTACATTGCCGGCATCCAACCAAGTTCCGTGCGTTTCTTTGATCAAAGGTGAGGCAGTTTCGTTAAAGGTAAATATCTGAAATTTGCTCGTTGGGGGAAGCTGAGCTGTTAGCCAATCAATGGTGGAAACCGCCTGTTGCCATTTAGCGGATTTAAGTTTTTTGTTATCCGGGAGATTACGTCTGCGAATCACGCCTACGATGGTTTCATCCAGCATGCTGGCCGAGGCATCTACCAGAACAAAGATCCGCTTGCCGCCCATTTTCAAATCCGTTAAATACTGCCGATCGCCATGGCCGATGAAGGGACGTAGTTTGGTGCCGAGTTCATCTTGAGTTTTGGCGCCGGCTCTAAGCCGTCTTAATTCCTCTTCCAAAGATTTCAAGTCGGATTTCAGCTTGTTCACATGCGCTTTGGTGGCCAGGGTGTCGTGTTGGCTGTCGGCAAGCTCGATCTTTTTTTCTTCTAGAATTTCTATGATTTCTCGTGACCGACCCTCGGTTTTTAGCAGTTCGGCAACGGTTTGTTCCAGCGTATTTCGAGCCTCTATGAGTTTCTTTTTACCATCAAGCACCTGTTTTTCGAGCCGCTCCGCTTCTGCGCGCAGATCATGGGTTACCGCGTCTCGCTGGGCCGCGCTTTTTGCATTTATCAACACAAACAACAAAATGATGGCGCCCAGACCACAAGTGATGATGTCAAGAAATGATAGACTAAAGACATTTAGGTTTTTACGTTTCATCAGTATTTAGACAGACAATCAGTTGCAATTTTTCGCCAGGTGTTCCAACCCGAATAAATTGACCCAGCTGCAATGCAATGCTTCCTTCTACCCGGGCTTCATCCACAAATGTTCCGTAGTTACTAAAATCCTTCAGGACCACCTCATTTCCACGAATCGCTACAGAGCAATGCTTACGCGAAACGCCGGCGATTTGTCCTTTGATCTGGATGCTGGGTTTGTCTGAATCAACTTCCAATCCAATCAAAAGCGGATTCTCAGAGAGAGGATACGCCAGATTTCTGTAAAGCAAATGGGTCGGACGTTTAGTTTGCTGGCCGATATTTGGCGTTTCTGTCATATTCGCATTGGCGATACGTTGCCAAGCTCGACTGGTAAAAAATGATATTCCCTGATCGGATTGTTGTGGGACCAACTGCTTCCAGAGTTTCAGCATTCCGAAAGCGGCAGCGCCGGGAGACAGTTGGATGAACTGAGCACGATGACGTTCGGCCAATATTTCCTTGAAGCCCGGAAGACGAGCAACACGATGCGTGAGTTGAATGGTCACCGGATAATTTTGAATTTCGTGTTTGTCTAAGGTTTTTTTAATGAAGCGGTGAATATCTGCAATCACCTGCTCGCTTTTCTGGACGAAGAGCTCTCGGGATAAAGCAACCCGATAGGTAGTGGACCCGCTCGCCATTTCGAAATCAACGGACGCATGTTTTTGAAGTTGTTCAAGAACTGCGGGCAGTCGATTAAATAATTCCTGCTCGGAGACAGCTTGATGGAGAGGATCAAAGCGCGTGCTGCGGACAAATTCTGCCGCAATGGTTTCCACCCATTCTCTGTGTAAATAAGCCAGTCCTTTTTCTGCGAGTGAAGCTGATTCTTCACATGTTAAATAATCACCTTGTTTAAGAAAGATGATCTCCGCACGGTGAAGATGAATATCCAGATGAAAAAGGGCGCTTTGCAGGCAGGGACGATCCGAGGCTGCCAGCGCGATTGGAATAAATCCTCTTATAGGAAGGGACAACTCATTGGCGATACCCAGAAGGAGGCTCAATTGATCACGGTGATAGAATCCGGGGACCGCCATGATCATTTCATCTCCGTACATCTTGATGTTTTGCCAAATTCGCACCAGGTGGGCATAAGCAATTTCCGCATGATTTTGTTGGGTATAGGGACCGGGGTGATCGAGAGCTTCGGTGTTTAACTGATCCCAGAAATGGCTTATCACCAGACGCGGGAACAGATGTGCCTTTTTTTCAGCGGCTTTGCCCACTGCGAACTGATTCTTCTCGGCAAGGGCATATCCGGGGCTTTCTTTATCTGATCCGTCAATTTCAAGCAATCTTGCAGAGTCCGACCCGGCTGCCAAGATCCCGGCGTCACTGAGTTCAAGTGCTAGCCGCTTCATTAATGCGTCCTTTTTTTATGTACCATAAGCTTAATTTCAAAATCCACAATCCGCAATCGTAGTCATTGCGTATGCATGTGTTTGATTAAATTTTCTTCACAGTAGGCCTCGGCGTCCAACACATAACGCTCCTGCAGCAGCTGCAATTGATGCAGCATAAACATAAGAACGATGCTGAGCAATAGCGCAATCAGAGTTGAATTAAAGGCCACACCCAAGCTTTTGGTCACATCGAAAATATCACCTTCAATGGCTTTGTGGGCTTGTCCCAATGCTTCGCCGATTCCACGAACCGTGCCAATAAAGCCCACAGAAGGAATGGCCCAAGCAATATATCTGATCATAGACAATTCGGATTCAAGTCGCTCCCCCTCCGCCGCGCAGTATGCATGAGTGGCGCTGGCCACGTCTTGAATATTGCGGGTTGTGCTGAACCGGTGTAAAGCGGCCAGCAATGCTCTTGGGAGCAAAGCGTTTCGCTGATGGGACGGAAGTGCTTGAATCTGGCGGGAAACTTGCCGGGTATCCTCCGGCAAAATTCGCATTCCTTCGGCCAGCGGTATCAAATCCATATGCAGCATCGCTTTGTGCCTGAGCGTGGTTATGCCTTTATAGGCCATGATGGCGATGGCCCAAGACATAAGGATAAAGCAGGCCTCTTGTTCGTAATCTCGAATAAGAACGTATACCGAGCGTTTGGTGACCTGCGATTTATCGGTTTCAAGCATGGCTGCCTGTTCCGCGAGTATGGCATCCGCATTGGGACGGATAATTGCTACATAGACCGCGTGCACAATGATAACGATCAATATCAGTGCAAACAGTTGATAGATAAACTCAAAGGATAAGGGCAATGATTTTTTCATAATATTTGTCCGTGGTTTGTTGTCGGTCGCTGATGCGCCACTTCCGCCTCGGCGCAGCAGTGTTTTCCGGCGGTTGTTATCTATGGTTTAGCTGATTCACCCGTTTGCCCGTAAGCCGATAATCCGCATGCCAAAACCGGCGAACGGACAAACGGGCTAACCGGCTGACCTTTGTTAACTAGATATCGTATGGGAAATCCACTGCCTGATCTGCCTTAACTTTTTCAGATGGTTCAAAAACGGTTAACGGGTCCGTTTTGCTTTTTGATGCTGGTGCTTGGTTCTGCGTTTTTTTTTCTGTTTTTTGTTTCCGATCATTATCTGCGGCCGAGCCAGTTGCATTTTTTTCTTGGCTCTTGCCGCTATTTTGAGCAATTAGCAACCTCCCTCTCAGAAACGTCTCTTTTTTTGAATCAATGATTATTTTTTTTGGGGCCTTGACCGTGGTTGTCGCAGGCAACGCTGTTAAGCAAAGAAAAAATACGCACGCAAAAACAAAACCTATTCGCTTAAACAATATCATAGTAACCTCATTATTTTAAATAACGGCAAATACGAAACCCAAGGTCATAACGTTTGCCATCGCTATAATCTCTGTAAGCCAGCCGCAGGGCGCTGATACTGGAATCTTTCCAGCTGGAACCTCTGACTAAATGATGTCTTCCTTGTTCAGGTCCGGTTGGATCTAAGTATATTTTTTTCGCATCATATGGATAAATTGAATAGTAATCATGACACCATTCCGCAACATTGCCGCCAAAATCATACAACCTTAGTCTGTTGGGGTTAAATTTGGCCGGAGGCGCTGTAACCGGATATCCGTCATTATACTTTTCCAGATAAGCGTTCAGCAAGCCTTTTGCAGAAATATCAGCAAAATTTCCGGATTGTGCGGATGGGGGAAATGTATTGCCCCAGGAATATTTCAAAGCGGCCCGATTGTTTGAAAAGCGCGCACAATATTCCCATTCAGCTTCGGTCGGAAGGCGGTACCCGGTTGTTAAGGGGTCGATGGCTACAAATTTATCACCCATCTTCCTATAGGCCGGAGGCAATGAATTTTTGGCGCTGAGCCAGTTGCAAAACAAAGCGGCCTGTTCCCAGGTTATCTGAACAACCGGCTGATCATCTCGGTTTAAACTTTGTTGCTTAAATGATCCCGAGTTATGACTGGCTAGAAACGCTCTGAACTGCTTGTTGGTGACTTCTGTTGCTCCCATATAAAAAGGTCGCTGGAGTTTAACCTCACGCAAAGTTTCATTGGAACGCCGTCCCTGTTCTCTGCGTGACGACCCCATGGTAAAGGTCTGGGGATGAATTAATTTAAGCACATAGCCATTTTCAGCTTCAATGACGCTTGCCGTCACCGACTTTTGCGGGAGATGTTTTTTTAACACAACTGCAAGTTCTTGCGGAAATCCGGGGCGCGGGGTGATCCGTGTTCGATGGGATATGAAGCCTTTTTTTCGAAATTCCAACTGATGCTCCACCGCAATAAGTCGCAATTGGTGTGGGATTTTGCCCCATAATTTCCCGTTTACCAGAAGTTCCGCGTCCGCAGGTTCGACCTTCAAATTGATAACACCCATTTGGGGATTCAAATTCACGTTGAGAGTTTTTGAGCCGGCAACGGATACGGTTATTTTGCGGGAAGCTTTTTCATAGCCCGGCTTTGAAATCTGGACCACGTGTTGTGTGTCGGAAACAACATTTATTTCCAGTGGCGTTTGTCCGACATAGCGTTTGCCGATCATCACATTCGCACCCGGTGGGCTTGTCTTTACTGCCAGCGTTCCATCCGCTGGTTGTAAGCGGATGTTTTCGATGACTTGGGGCTGATTGGGTTGGACCATCAGTTGAGTCCTCCAACTTTTGAATCGCTCGGCGCTGAGCTCCAGCTTATAGGTGCCTGCCAAAAGTTCGATTTGAAGCGGTGTCTTGCCCAACGGTTTTCCATCTATCCGGACATCGGCGCCTTGCGGAACTGAGCCGATCTTTATGTCGGACCAACCCGGCAGTAAGGCAAAATTAAATGCTTGCATTTCGCTGCATCCGTTGATCATCACATCCGTCTCAAAATTCTGGTAATTATCTGTCCGAATTTCTAAACGCCGCCGGCCGGCGCTTACCTCGAGTTCTGCAATAGGCGTTAGGCCGACTTCTGCGTTGTCAATCAATACCCTGGCACCGGTGATCAAAATTGAGAGGTGATCCGATTGATGGGCTTGAATCGATAAACGACCTGGCAGTCTTGCCATCTTAAAGTCCAGGTGTTGGCTTTTTTGAGCGCCGACCTCGAATTGTTCTTTGAGGGAGTAGTAGCAGTTTTTATCCGCTTGCAGCATATATTTTCCGGGGCGAAGCAGATAATAGGTTCCAAATCGAGGTGCCGCCAGAGCACCGTAAATCGAAATGCGATCCGGCGGCGGATCAATTCGGACGACAACTTGTTTTGCCGTAAAAACAAACCAAATTGAAGCAGCAAGTATCAGAAAGACGACTGTCAGAGCCATCCATGCCACCCATTTTAGCGCGCTTAATCGGCTCGAACGTTGAGGGTGCTGACCAGCATGAAAGCTAAACGGCTTAATTTCAACCGCTCCGGCCTTTTCTGTGGACGCAAATTTTGAAATTGCATCGGAGGGCTTTTCGAGTTCACGTACTTGTAATACAAAGGCGTTGTCTTCAACTTGAAAAGAAATACCATATGACCCTACCTGAAGCATATCGCCATGGAGCAGCCAGACCGATCCTTCGAGTTTCATACCGTTGTACAGAACCGTAATTCCGGATTCTGCGGTTTGAACAAAAGGGTGTTCGTCGGCCGATCCAATATAAGCGGCTTCATCTTGTTGGCTTAAACCATCCAGATAGATGTCTGCCGCAGGGTTTCCGCCGATGACTAAAGGTAAATTACCTTCAGACAGTACGCGTTCACCATCGCGGTCCCGTATTTTGTATACGAATTTCAAATTTTAACCTTGCATATTACGCGTATGCGCAATGACTCCTGCCCGGGTTTTAACACGATTTTTTGCCTGACATCCATGTAGCCGTCTCGTGCGCCCACGACGATGTAAGTTCCCGGCCTTAGATTCATTTGCCGCACAGAAAACCGGCCTAATTTCCCTACTTTGTATATGGCTACATCAGTAAAATTGTCCGACTCAATCGTAACGTTTATCGGCGTTTGTGCGGCGGTAAGGAGCTGTTCTAATTTTTTTATTTGGGCCGACAGCCGGGGACCTTGCGGATTTAATTCTTTGGCCTCATTGGCGAGGAGAACGGCATTTTCCAGCTGACGATCAATTTCTAACGCCTCGGGTTTTTGCAGAAAAAAATTGATGCGCTTTGCGATGCGTATTTGTTCTGAAGATCGTGCCTTACCTTGCGCAGCAAACTGAATGTTGGCATCTACCTTTAGAATCTCAAGATATGCGTTTAACGCGTTTTCCCAGTGCTCGGATTTTTCGGCTTCAATCGCCTTTTTCCGGAGTTGTTCTATGCGTGACAATCGAATGGCAACGTCAACCTGTCTCAGGGCATCCCGGACTTCCCGAGACTCGGGTTTGAACGATTTTGCCTTTAACAGCTTGGTTCGAGCAAGCCGGTAATCGTTGTTGTGGTAAGCAGTCAGTCCCTCCGATATGAGTTGCTGAAATTCCTGTTCCTTAATCTTTTCTTTCACCCGGTTTAACGCCGTGCGGGCGTCTTCCGATTCAGGGTCTAAACGCACGGCTTTGTCGTAATCCGCGTGGGCAAACGAAAGCTTGCTGTCGCTTTCATGCTTTCTTCCCGAAGCGATCAATTGCATCACGTTTTCAATCGTATTTGCTCTTTCAAGTCCGCGTTGGGCAGACGGGTTTGCAGGATCAATCAGCAAGGCCACACTAAATTTTTCCTGAGCACGTTTGGCGTTGCCTTCGTTTAAAGCCAGAATCCCTTCTTCCAATAGTTGCTGTAAAGTGTTATCGGCCTGATTGGCAAGCGTGTTGGCTTTAGCTGTGGCTTCGGCATATTTTTCGGCCGCGACATCATATGCCTGATCCATAAACGATGCATCGCCGTGCTGGGCGAGCGCGATCATTTCCGTGTACAGGCCGCCTCCCCACTTCGAAGCGCCTTTGCGATCTAGTTCGTCTTTTAACTCAATGTATTGCGCCAGGCGTTGTTCAGCTCCCTGTTTTTGTCGGGCGATTTCGGCGGGATCCGGCCTGTCAGATGCTTTTTCTATAGGTTTTTGCACAGGCTTTTGTTCTGCCTGTGGTTGTACGATAGAGCGTGGTTCAATCACTTTGGCCTTATCAACCGGATGCTTCGAAAGATAGTGCAGCAACCAACCGCCGCCAAGGAGTATCATCACAAACACAATAGCCAACGTGAAGACGTTGAATAAATTTTGCCTTCGATCATCGGCCCCATCCGCTGTTTTATCTTTTACCGGGATTTTTCGCGCAGTGATGATTTCAGCGTTGTGCTCTAATTCTCGATCTTGCGCTGCGCTTTGGACTAGAGCGTTCGGCGGCATAGTCTGAGCTGTAGAATCATCGTGCAACGCCTGTAGACGGCTGCCAATTTCCTGCATGTCAGCTGGACGCTCCTCGGATGCTTTGGCTAGCATCTTGCTGATGAGATCCTCCAGCGGAGGCGGGATATTGATGTGCAGACCTGCATTGGCCAGTTGTAGATTAATCGGCTGCGGAATTTCGTGGCGGATTTTAGCGGGTGTGATGTCGGGGTAGAAGGGCGGACGCCCGCTGAGCAATTCGTATATCAAGACACCAAGGGCATAGATATCATCGGCAGGTTGCGGTTGGTGACCGTCGAGTTGCTGGGGGCTCATGCAATAAAGTGATCCCCCGGAGGTGATTTTAAGGGCATCGCCTGCGGATATAAACACCGCGGCAATACCGAAATCGGTAAGTCGGGGCGTATTGTGCCTGTCGATCAACACATTGCCGGATTTGACATCACGGTGAACCAATCCCAAATTGTGGGCATATGCTAAGGCGTCGACAACAGGTTGTAAAAAAGAGATAACCTTAAGATAGGATAGGCTTTCGAAGCGCCGGCGAAAGGCAACCAGATTTTCGCCTTCAATATATTCCATGGATATGAAAACCAGATCTTCAGTACGATGAAAATCAAACACACGCACGATGTTGGGATGCACCAGACGGCGCGTGTTGCGACATTCATTTTTAAGAAGCTCGACACGCTCGGGAACAGCAGAAAACCGCGGATGCAAAACTTTTATGGCAACATTGATTTCAAGCTCAAGATCCCGCACAAGCCAGACCTGTCCCATCCCGCCTTGTCCCAGGAGTTGAATGAGTGCAAAACGAGAAAGCAGTACTTGATCTCTTTGCAAATTGAGCATTTCAGCAATTAAGGATTTGTTTTCGGTTCGGTGGCAGGCGCAGTAGGTGAATCCGGATCAAAACCGGTTTCGGCCTCGTATATTTTGCGCAACAATTCACGCCATCGCTTAAATTGCTGCTCTGCCGAGCCGGTCAGTTCGTATTTTTTACCCTGAAACTCCATTACAACGGGTTTCATTTCATTTCCGAATGATTCGCTGAGCTCCTGTATGGCGGCCGAATGTATCTCCGCTTCTTTAGAAATGTTAAACCCATCGAGGATCACCTGTCCTCCTAAGACAACCATGCCGACCTGCAGGGCACGAGTATTGTTTCCACCTCGCGATTCCATCGCAATGGCTCCTGCCAACAGCAATGCCCCGGCGATTTGCCGAATTGCAGCTTCCCGCTTTATTTTTTTTAAGGCCTTTTGTTCCGTCAAATTCAGCTTGCGCCAGTCTTCATAGGACGACCACATTTCATTGTAAAATACGTCGTAATATTCATTGAGCGTATCCACATACATATATTCCCGTTCTCTAATTCTCAGCAGGCGTCCCATCATGGGGTCTTCGTCAGCGGGCAAGCGATTGATGGTGATTATTCCTTTTTTATCTTTTTTCAGGTATTCGCCAAATGCATCCGGCGCAAAGTCTTGGGCAAACTTTAATTTCGAGGTCGTGCGTATTCTTTTGATTTCGTCAGGACCTAGCTGCGCTTTATATTTCGCCATGTCATTGGCGATGGTATTATAAATGTCCTGATACGCATCTTTTTCTCCGGGTATGTTGCCGGAATAAAAAGCTGCGCCGGCTTTCTCCTTATAGCTTTTCTGCAACCATGGTTTTCCGGTTGCATCGACCACCTCTATTTTCAAACCGAGATGCTCACCGTTGGACTCCAGAATTTCACCCTTTACCAGCAGATCCACACTATTGGTTTCAGCCGGAACGACACGTACTGCTCCCCACTGACTACTTTGATGCAAGGTATTTTTGAGATGATAAGGTATGAAGTGGTTTTCGGCTTTTCGAATGTCCGGATGGGTACCTTCTTTTTTAGCCTTTTCTTCGGTTAATTCTGCACTGTTAAATACGACAATGCCGACGTCCATCAATTGGTCTTCGGGGATTTCTTCATTGGCTTGGATGATCGGGGTGGGTCCCACCTTTTGAGCGTGATAGGTGGCACATCCGCTCAGTACAATCAGGCAAATCAATTTTATTGAAAGGCAGCGTACAACAGTGGTCATATGAGTCCCTTACTTACTGGTGTTTTTTTTGTATGCTTCATATTCTTTCCACAATTTTTCTTTGAGCTCCGGATCGGTTTCATTTTCAGCAGCTTCACGAAGCTGTCGGGCCACAATATCATCATCTTCGCCTGCGCTATTGCGCTTTTCATCGCGAGTTGGACCTTCACCCCCTTCCCGTGACGCGTTCCGGCTGGCCACTTCTTCTCCCCCTTCGCCTTTTTCGATATCCTTAGTTTTCTCGGACCCGGATTCATCTTTTTCGGCCTCAGCATCTTTTTTTTCACCGGCTTTTTTTTCTTCAGATTCAGCCGATGTTTCCGTGGAAGAGCTACCCAGATCCACACCTTTCTCCCGCAGGCGTTTGGCGGCTTCTGCCGCTTCTTCAGCCAGATCCCGCATTTTTTGTCCAGATTTTGCTTTGATCAAATTCAATTCTTTGAGCAACCTGTCATCGAATTCCGACAGGGAACTGTCGAGTTCCCGGTCCAGCGCCGCTACCTCATCCACAACCTGTTCTTCGGGGATCTTGGGATCCAGCATGGATGTTGACGCTTCCTCTTTGGCTGCATCAGCGGACGGTTTTGAGGGATAATATCTGGCATAGGCGGTCTCCATTTTTTTCAGGATCTCTCGATTTTCGGCCACCATGGCTTGAACACGGCTCAGATACACCTCGTAATCCGCTATCACATCCGGCGATGCCTTCCCGGATTTTTTGAGTCTTTCCAGCTCGGATGCAATCCGATGTTCGGTTGCCATGCTGATTCTCAGATTTTCCCTTGCCGCTTCAATTTCCGAATTTAAGGTCTCCCGTGAAACGCCGATTGCTGAGATTGGAAACAAAAGGCAATACAATACGGCAACAACTACTTGTAAAAATATGATGTGGCTTACGCGCGTCATTTTGGCCGTCATAGGTAATTGAAAATGTTGATAACTTATTGATTTTAGATAAAAATATATATTAATAATAGATTTAAAATAATGATTTGCCGTTTGGGTGTCAAGCACCAAACGAATCGATGCCACGATGCGTTTGAGGCGATCTGCTCTCCAAAGATTTGGTCAATCTGATTAAAACGCCTATCCACCTTTAGGCATTTAAATGTCAACTCTATTTGCCTTTAGTTATATTTTGCATTATTGTACCGTTGCCTTTGAAGACAATTGTCAGTTGAATTAAACGCCAGATAAGCGAATGCTTATGTTAACCTCAGCAATTGGTATGTTATAAGTAAGTTATCTTAAGGGCGGCTGGGCGTCAATATGTAAAATTATGGGGGTCGAGGTTAAAAGAGATGAAATTATCTGTCGTAATTCCGGTCTATAACGAAGAGATGACCATCAGAGAAATTGTCTCGCGGGTTCAGGCGCTGGAACGAGAAAAGGAGATTGTCATTGTGGATGACGGCTCCTCGGATGGAACTGCTGAGAGAATAAAGGAAATTGGCAACCAATACGATAATGTTACCGTGCTTTTCCATGAAAAAAATCGTGGCAAGGGGGCTGCATTGCAAAAAGGCTTTGCGACTGCATCTGGAGATATCATTATCATCCAGGATGCCGATTTGGAATATGACCCGCGTGATTATGAGGCGCTGCTGGTACCCATACTGGATGGCAGAGCGGATGTGGTTTACGGTTCCCGTTTCCTCGGCGGACCGCACCGTGTCCTGTATTTCTGGCACTACGTGGGCAACCGGTTCTTAACTCTGCTTTCCGATGCGTTCAGCAACCTAAATCTTACGGATATGGAAACGTGTTACAAGGTTTTTAAAAAGGAGGTTATCAACGAAATCACCCTGCGATCCAATCGCTTTGGCTTCGAACCTGAGTTCACCATGAAAATTGCCAAAAAAGGTTTCCGCGTTTATGAGGTTCCCATAAGCTACAGCGGCAGAACTTACAAAGAAGGCAAAAAGATCGGCTGGAAAGACGGAATCAAAGCCATTGTTGCGATAATCTGGTTTCGATTCTTTGATTAGAAGAGGAAATCGGTATGGCAAAAAAAGTGATTGGCGGACTGTTTACAGTTGTTTTGCTGCTCTATTTTGTGACGCTTATTCTGCACATTTCCGCCAATTATACAAACTATCAGTGGGATTTTCGAACGCACCGCAAAGCCGCCGAAATAGCTGCTTCCGGAAAAGATCCCTATGATCCCGGTACGCTGTTGAAGCATGAAGATGCCAGCTTCTTGTATACCTATCCCCCCGTGACGCTATATTTTTATAAACTCTTTACATTAGCAGAATACAAATCCGCATTTCACATATTTCTCGTGTCGAAATGCATCCTGCTTCTCGGATTAATTTATTTTTGGCAAAAAGCGTTTCTGAAGCAAGGGGCAGATCCTCTCTTTTACCTTTTTTGTCTACTGGCGTTTAACAGCGCCGTATATCGGGATTTGATCGCCGGCAATATTAACCTGGTTGAGCAGGCAATGTTGTGGTTGGCCTTCTTTTTTTATTTGAAGCGTAACCTGTTGTTGTTTTGCATTTTCTGCCTGATGGCGGCCAGCTTTAAGATGACGCCGATATTCTTCTTGATTTTGCTGTTGCTTTCAAATGCGGAGCAAAAATACAGCTATTTTTTCGGATCAGCCGGTGCCTTCATCGCCTACCTGCTTCTGCAGTATATTTTAGTGCCCCAGCTATTCAGCGCTTTTATCCGAAATGCATTGATCGTCGTGAGTGAGCGAGGATCGATTGCACCGTCAACATTTAATCTAGTAAGTGACATATTCCAATGGTTGTCGAAACATGGCGACGTTTTAGTACCTCGAACGATCCAATTTGCCGTCGTGTTGCTGATTGCCGCTGCTGTCGTCTTTTTTACATTTAAAGCCTATATTCGTTTGCAGCGCATTAATCATCCGTATAAAGACAAAGAAATGATTTCGTTGTTTTTGGTGTGCTTGGTTTATGCCTTGATCCATCCCCGCTTTAAAGATTATGCACATATGTTGTTGCTGCTGCCGGCCTATTATATTATCCGCAACACCCGTTTTACCCCGGCGGTGGCCTTTGTTTTTTTCCTCACCGTGCTGGTTTACCCGCCCTTTTTTCTGCCTGGAATCGATATGATTTTCAACTTTTTCTGGAAATATTATCCCCTTATGATTGTTTATACCATCTGGGGGATGTATCTGTACGAGATATTTTCTTTATCAAAAAATCAAAACGCCCGAGGTTAACACTCGAGCGTTATTTTTTTGGCGGAGAGAGAGGGATTCGAACCCTCGATGGAGCTTTCACCCCATACTCGCTTAGCAGGC
>Ga0209536_100008515_pt1 | contig 15368 bp, 13 predicted proteins | sample DeeMarSeWOR28_12_FD_187461 | JGI IMG/M metagenome (GOLD analysis project Ga0209536, IMG submission 187461) | Marine sediment microbial communities from White Oak River estuary, North Carolina - WOR-2-8_12 (SPAdes) (version 2) | ecosystem: Environmental > Aquatic > Marine > Intertidal zone >...
CTTAAAATCAGCATCTTCCAGTGCTTCACGATGACTGCGGGTCAGATCAAATGCTACCGGTGCCGTAAAAAATCCAAGAGCGGATCCGACTCCCGCAAGGGGCGGGATCATCACGCGTGGCGCGCCAATTTTTTTGGCCAGACCGTAAGCGTGAACCGGCCCGGCGCCGCCAAATGCAGAGATGGTAACGATGTTCGGATTACCTCCTTTTTCGGCGATGTGGGTTTTGGCTGCCGCCGACATGGTTTCGTTAATCAGATCGTGAATACCAAAGGCGGCTTCCGTAACCTGGGTCCCCAGGGGTTTGGCAACTTTTTCTTCAATCGCTTTTGCTGCGGCGGTTTTGTCCAGCGGCATAGTTCCGCCCAGAAAATAATTTGGATCCAGATATCCCAGCACCAGATCCGCATCCGTCACAGTCGGGTTTTTACCATCGCGCTTGTAGCAGGCCGGTCCGGGATCGGCGCCGGCACTTTCCGGGCCGACTTGCAAAAGCCCCATTTTGCTCATACGGGCAATGCTGCCGCCGCCGGCTCCGATTTCCATTAAATCCACAACCGGGACCTGAATGGGGAGCCCGCTGCCTTTCTTAAACCGCTGAACACGGCCAACTTCAAAAGTGGATACCAGCCCGGCATGACCTTTTTGAATCAAACAGGATTTTGCGGTCGTGCCCCCCATATCAAAGCAAAACATATCTTTAATCTGAAACATCTTGCCGTAATGCTGCGAAGCGATTACGGCGGCGGTCGGTCCGGATTCAATGATTCTAACCGGATATTCACGGGCGGTCTCCACAGAGGTAATGCCGCCGCTGGAGAGCATGATGAAAAGTTTCCCCTGAAAGCCGAGGGATTCTAATCTTGTGGATAGCTTGGTCAGATATTTCGCTGTAATCGGCTTGACGTAGGCATTGGTGGCGGTGGTGCAGGTCCGTTCGTATTCACGGATCTGGGGTAATACTTCATAAGAGGTGGATAAAGACAGATCCGGCGCATTTTTGTTTACAATTTCTTTGATTTGAACTTCGTGGGTTGGGTTCTCATAGGAATTAATCAAGCATATAGCCAGAGATTCGATCCCCGAAGCACAAAGATCGGCTAGCACCTGGCTAACCTCTTCGGAATTTAACTTCACAAGGACACGGCCGTCGGCAGCAATCCGCTCGGTTACTTCTTTGCGCAGCGATCGAGGCACAAGGGGTTCCGGATATTCGGCAAATATATCATAGGCGTCATATCGCATCTCGCGCCCAAGCTCCAGGATATCCCGAAACCCACGGGTGGTTATCAGGGCTGTCTTAGCGCCTTTTCTTTCAATGATGGCATTGATCACCAGGGTCGTGCCGTGGATGATTTCATCAATTTTAGGCATAAATCCCGGAACCCGTTCCAGCAAACCGCGGATACCTTCTTCCACCGCGTCTGATGGGTCCGCCGGTGTCGTCAAACATTTGTTAATTTGAAACTCACCGGTTTCATCATCGACCAGCACAAAGTCCGTAAAGGTGCCGCCGATGTCACATCCTAAACGATATTGCGGATTGCGGATTGCGGATTGTGGATTTTTTTCTTCTATATTTTGTTTCTCCGCACTCAATTCCCATCCTCCTTAAATTAAAACAGCTCCTTCTTTAATTTCTAACTTTCTTTCCAATCCGAAATCTGAAATCTGAAATCCGCAATCAGAAAATGCTAGGTTCCTGCCATTCACCGAAAACATCTCGAAATACGCCGGACATTTCCCCCACGGTTGCATAGGCCCGGCAACAGTCGACCAGAAGCGGCATCACATTTGTGCCATCGCGCGCGCCTTTTTCCAATTCTTTCAGCAGGTGCGTCACTTCCCGGTTATCGCGGGTCCTGCGGAGCTCTTTGAGGCCGGCAGTTTGATTCTCGACCCATTGCTCATTGTATTCGTGAAGTTCCACATCGGTTTGCGCTTCAGTGCCTTCGGTGTATTTGTTGACGCCGACTTTAATGTATTCGCCTTTTTGAAGACCGCTTTCGTACTCATAGGCCTGCTGGGCAACTTTTCGCTGGATAAAACCGCTGGCGACCGCGTGAACCATCCCGCCCACTTTCTGAATCTGTTGCATTTCATCCAGGATTTTGTCTTCCATCTGCTTGGTCAGGGTCTCTATAAAGTACGAACCCGCCAGCGGGTCAACCGTATCGCGCAGACCGACCTCGTCCATAATGATTTCAAGTGTCCGCAAAGATAACAATGCCGCTCTCGGGGTTGGTATCGTGTAGGCTTCATCAAAGGAGCACAGGGCGGTGGTTTGGGCGCCGCTGAGTGCAGCACCCAGGGCATAAAAGGCCCCGCGCATAATATTGTTCTCCGGCTGATCTTTGGTCAGACCGCTTCCGCCACCGCCGAAAAGCCCTCTAAGAAATAACTTTTTCTTTTCCTGAACACCATATTCTTCTTTCAGCATTTTTGCCCACAGTTTGCGGGCCGCCCGGAATTTAGCGATCTGTTCCCACAGATTGCCAAAAACATTCAGGTTAAATGAAAACCGACCCACGAAATCTTCGACCGCCAATCCTCTGGACTTAACATCTTCGATATAAGCCCTGGCGATTTCAAAAGCACAGGCGATTTCTTGCGCCGGGTTTGCCCCGGATTCACGGATATGATAGCCGCAGATACTGACCGGATTGCAGCGCGGCAGCTCTTTGACCGAATATTCAATGCTGTCACCCACCAAACGCACAGCGTGTTCAACCGGAAATATCCAGGCACCGCGGCCGATCATTTCTTTGAGGATATCGTTTTGCGGGGTCGCACTGATTTTTTCTTTGGGGTAGCCGAATTTTTCCGCTGTGGCCTGATACATGGCCAGCATAATTGAGGCGACCGCATTGATGGTCAGCCCGGATCCGATGCGATCCAGCGGTATGCCGTCAAAAGCGATTTCAAAGTCACGCAGCGAATCGATGGCCATCCCGACCCGACCGACCTCGCCCAGGGCCATAGGATCATCCGAGTCGTATCCCATCTGTGTCGGCAAATCAAATGCCACATTCAAACCGGTTTGCCCGTGAGAAATCATTAGCTTAAAGCGTTCATTGGTCTCCTGCGGCGTGCCAAAACCGGTGTACTGCCGAGTGGTCCAGGCCCGGGTACGGTAACCCTGAGGATGCAGGCTGCGGGTGAAAGGATATTCTCCGGGGTCCCCCAGGTCGTTTTCGTACTCAAAACCGGCTTCTGCGAGATCTTCAGGAGTGTAAACCGGTTTGATCTTGATGCCCGACTGGTAGATGACTTCTTTAATGGCATCTTTTTCGTCTTTAATGTATTTTGCGACTCCCATAATTACTCCTTCGAAAATGCCTAAAATTTAAATTGCCTAAAATGAACTAAAATGAGCTAAAATGCCTAAAATTATGGTGTCGCTATGCTCCATCATTTTTAATAAAATGGACAGAATTCCTCAATTTTAGGCATTTTAGATCATTTTTAATTTTAGCTCATTTGTTTTTTAAGGCATTTTACATTTAACTAACAACTTCATTAATACCGGCCACGATCTCAACAAAAGGCGTGCCTCCGGGGAAAACACCGGCAATGCCCTGTTCACTAAGTTTGGGAATATCCTGCTTGGGGATAACGCCCCCCACGACCACCGGAATTTCCTGAAGTCCTTCATTTTTCATCATATCTAAAAGCTTCTGGCAAATGGGGATGTGGGCGCCGGACATAATGCTTAACCCGACCACATCCACAGCTTCCTGTACGGCCGTTCTGACAATTTGCTCAACGGTTTGGTGGAGCCCGGTATAAATAACTTCCATACCGGCATCTCTCAACGCCAGAGCTGTGACTTTGGCTCCGCGATCATGTCCATCCAGACCGGGCTTGCCAATCAGTATTTTAATTTTTTTGGTGGTCATAATAAGTTCCCCTGTTTAATCCTGGCGTTGCCGGTCATATTCCTTTAAAACCATTTCCTGCCCTCTCAAGATGTGATCGCGCACCAGGCGCTCCACTCCTTCCGCATCCCGTTTGCGAATGTATTGCAACATCTTTTTGTGGTCCAAGTTGCTGGTCGATGCAAATTTTCTTTCTTTAAGGATCATTTGTCGGTAGCGGTAAATTTGATCGCGCAGGCCATTAATTATGTTGATCAGTTTGGGGCTTTTGCTCAGGCTGTATAACAGATCATGAAATTCCGTATTGATTGCCGGCAGCAAATTCATCTTTTTACAATCCAACGCCTTTTGAAATTCATTTATTTTGTTTTCCAATTGTTCCAGTTCTTGTGCATCATGTTTAACAGCGGCCAGCCGGGCAGCATAGCCTTCCAGAACGCTGCGAATTCCGAAGGTCTCTTCGATATCATCGCGGTCAAGACCCAGAACCGTAAATCCCCCCCGGGGTTGACGCTCGATGAGCCCTTCACGTTCGAGCTTATGAATTGCCTCCCGCACCGGGGTTCGGCTGATTCCCAGAGTTTCGGCAATATGGCTTTCGACCAGCCATTCACTCGGGGAAATTTTACCCCTGACAATCGAATGCTTCAGGCTTTCAAAAACATGCTCTCCTAAAGATTTTCGCTCCTGAAACGCCTGTAGCGGCCCCAGATCCAAATCATTTAACTCTGCCCTTTTTCTCATGGTGTTACCTTAAAATTTATGGGAATTATAATCCTTCATAAGATAAATCCAAGTTTCCCTAAAGTCTTTGAGTCTGGCAATTTTTAAGCGCTATTCAGATAACGCCATTTTCTTTCAAGCGGCTGAGATCATCCTCAGAATATCCCAATTTTTTGCCGTATATTTCGTTGTTTTGTTCACCGAATCGCGGGGGAAATGAAAGCTGACGATCGGACTGTTCTAAAAATGATGTCATATTCGGCGGAGGCGCCAGGGTTATGCGGGTGCCTGTAGCAGGATCCTGGGCATACAGCAGCCGCCGTTCCACCAGCGGATCTTTAATAACTTCATCGACCAGTTTGATTTTACTGATGGGAACGGTGATGGCGGTAAACAATTCAATCAGGTCTTCAGTTGTGTGAAAGCGGGTAATCGCATTAATCGCCTGATTCAAATTCTTCACATCCTTTATGCGGCCCTCATTTTTTTCATAAGCCGGATGATCCAAGCTCTTAAAAATTTCCTGGGATACCATTGTTTTCCACTGACGGTCGTTGCCAACCGCCAGGTAGACAAATCCGTTTTGGGTCTGGTAAACAGAAACCGGCGCAAAGAATTCATGCGTGTTTCCCCTGCGGCTGATACTTTTTCCAAAACTGTCAGTCAAGGTGATGGGTACCGTAAGCCATGATACCGTTGATTCAAACATGGCCATATTGATGCAACTGCCATTACCGGTCAACTGGCGTTTATAAAGGGCTTTCATTACCATTCCATATGCGTGTTCACTGGTGCCCATATCCGGCAGGGGAATGCCCATAACCTGGGGATCGCCTTCGGCTTCACCGGTCAATTCCATTAAACCCGATCGGGCCTGCAAAATCGGGTCGTAAGCGGCTTCATTGCTGTCCGGGCCAAACCCGGTCACCCCCAGCCAGATGATATCCGGTTTGAGAGACTTTAAACTATCGTAATCAATTCCCAGCTTCTGATAATTTTTAGGAAGCTGATTGGTCGCAAAAATATCCACATCGAGTTCTTTAATCAAAGAATGAAAAATTTGCTGCCCCTCAGCCTCTGCCAGATTCAGTGTCAGTGCTTTTTTACCGGCATTGATGCACAAGAAGTATGAATTCATCCGCTCTTCATCGAGAACGTTATCACCGATGAAGCGATTGGGATCACCGTAAACCGGATGTTCCAGGCGAATGATATTCATTCCATCCTGAGCCAGGCGGTAGGTTAAATACGGCAGTACCGTTGCCTGCTCCAGAGAAACTACTGTCAGGTCATTGAAAAAATCCATTGTCCTCTCCATTGGCATTTGAGTTGGGGATCAAAGATTGTGAGGCTGTTTGTTCCAGAGCCGCCGATTCAATAAGGTGTGGATTCAACAGGTTTTTGTATACGGTATACAATGTACAAATGTCAAGAATTGTTTTGTGGGAAACAGTGTTTTTCTTAAGGTTTGCAAATGCTTTCTGTCCCTGAAAACAGTGTTCGCTTTTGAATTGCTTTAGATGTTGACAGAAATGAAAGTTCATTTTCTAATAGCGAAAACCGGGCTTCAGCGAACCTTAGAAAAAAGTACCGAATTTTTCGAACCAAAGAGCTCAGGAAGGCTTCGACAGAACGATATAATGCCCAGGAATATTATTAGATTAATCGCGAATGTTGCCGTTGCGGTGGGATTGCTCCTGCTCGTGAGGGTTTTTTATCATTCGGCAAACGGCTCTTTAGTGGCAGAGCTTTTCTCCGAATCGCAGCGATCGTGGATAAACAATCTGTATGCGATTGCGCTGAGCCTTCCGGTTCCATTTCATGTGATCTCAGTTGGTTTCGTGATGCAGCGCAGATGGCTATCCCCTCATTGGGTCCGAATCGTCTGGTTGGCGGTGGTTATCTCCGGCTGTTGGCTTGGCGTTGCACTGATAATTAAAGTGTTTATTCTTAACTGAAACTTTATCAATCGAAATAGCTCAGCAATACAGATGAACAGACAACAGGGGTGCTTTTCCTTGAAAATGAAAAAGACGATACTGGACAGCCAACAAATTAGAGCCGGATGGAGTAAATACAACTCCGTTCTCACCTGCTTTTTTGTATTAATATCCTGTTTGATAATAGGCCCGGAGATTGAGAAGGAGATCCATGCCGATGAGATCAGGTCTGGAGATAAAGTAACCGTTGTTACACCCGGAGTTGCAGCCCGATTATGCCCGCTTCCCGCCTGCGGACCAGACCAGCACATCACCCGGATACCCGAAGGAACTGTCTTAAAAGTTGAAAACACTGAAGATTTTGTGATCGGCACATTCAAGGTAAAATGGCTTGAGGTTGTTTATGAGGAAAATCGGGGATGGATCAGTATTTATGATACCGATATGGTAAAAAAAATAAAGGATATCAAATAGATGAAAGAGAAAATAGATAGATTGGTTCAGGTTGCCGACAGCATCGAACAGGGGGTCAACACCGCTGTTGAGCGCTGGCGGGATTTGCCGGAACAAACCCTAAGATTCCGCCCTTCAGAAGATGCCTGGTCGATCAAGGAGATAACCGGCCATTTGATTGATTCAGCCGCTAACAACCATCAGCGGTTTGTCCGGCTCCAGCTAGTGGAGCAGCTTACCTTCCCCGACTATGGGCAAGACAACATACACTGGGTCAGAATCCAGAATTACCAGGAACGGATATGGAAGGAATTACTTGGCCTGTGGCGGTTTTACAATGTCCAGCTGGCTTACGTCATCCGCTCGGCGGATCCTGCCTGCCTCAATCACGTCTGGCAGCTTGATGCAGGAAACAGGGTTACGCTTTTTGACTTGATGACCGATTACTTGAGACACTTAGAAGCTCATCTGGACCAAATTACCGATACATTAGAGGCATTTAACAGGCGCTAACGCAAGGATCGCAATCATTCGATTAAGGAAAAAAAATGAAACTTCTAATAATTGGTGGCTACGGTACAATTGGAAAAAAAGTGGTTGCTCATTTCTCAAAGACACACGACATTATTATTGCCGGAAGAACTTCCGGCGATGTCACAGTGGATATTGCGGATTCCAAATCTATTAAAGCGATGTTTGAATCCGTTGGAATAATGGATGCAATTCTATGCATTGCAGGAGAGGCTAAATGGGCGCCCTTTGATTCATTGACAGAGGACGATTACTATATCGGATTAAGGAGTAAGTTAATGGGACAGGTAAATCTTGTAAGAATCGGGCAGGATTACTTGAATACTGGAGGGTCTTTTACGCTTTCTACCGGAATATTGGCAGATTACCCCGTGGTAATGACGACAAGCGCTGCAATGGTAAATGGTGCAATTCACAGTTTTGCCAAAGCAGCAGCTTTAGAGTTAAAAAATGAACTTCGAATCAATGTGGTTTCATCTGGATTGGTTGAAGATGCAGTAAAAAAATATGAAGCTTATTTCCCTGGCCATAATCCAATTCCGATGAAAAAAGTGATAAATGGATATGTAAAAAGTGTTGAAGGCAAAGGTACCGGCGAGATAATTAGAATGTATGACAATTGTTAAATAGTATTAAACCAGTTCTGTTTTCATGCGCTTGATCAGTTTTGCAATCATTTCTTCAACGTAGGGGCTAATATTTTTAAATTCGACCCCGATTCCACTGCGAGAAACTTGAACAATTTCGCCTTTTACCTTAAGCGGTTTGCCAAAACCCTTCATTGAAAACGACATGATGAGTTCTTCTCCGACAAATAAAGGCCTTTGGGTTTCGATAAACACGCCTCTCTGGCTGATATTTTTTATAGTGCTTGTATAAACCCGGTCATAGGTCGCGTAACTGACCGGAATAGAGCATTTTTTTCGGATAAAAGCGCGTCTTTCCTTTACCAGCAATTCTTCAGCATGCTGCAGAAGCGCCACTTGCTTTTCTTCCGATAAATTTAAAATAATCTGAAATAATTTCGGAATAACAACGTTGTATTTTTTTAATCCAGCTTCCGGAGCCTTCATGCAGGTTTGCATCCTTTATAAAAAATTAACTACAGTTCAGCAGGCTATTTCATATAGAAACGGTTTCTGAAATTTATATCGGATGGTTTGCCGGTTTACTTTAGTCTTCTTTAGGGCGGGATCGCTAAATTTGAGAGACGGATTGAAATTTATTTTCTGAATATTAATTATTTATATTTTTTTTTATTTTGAGATAGTTATATTATATTATTTAAATTATAACTTTAATTTTGAAACTGCCTTTGAATTTGAGACTCTACAAAAAAGAGGAGGTGCCATTTAATTTTGCCAACGCATGAAATGGCCCTCCTCTGCTGTGTCCGGTTAAATTTTAAGATTAGCTGTCCTCAGGAGGCTTTTTGTGCACTGGCGGCGCATTCATTTTTGCCCAGATCCATTATCTCCTGTTTTTCCGCGTCAACTTCCAATAAACCCGCATTGACCTTGCGAACTTCTGCGTACACTTCAGGCTGAGGGCGCATATTGTTTTTAATAAATTCGATAAACTCCGTTTCGCTTGATATGCCGTAAATATCGGAATTCTTATTTTTTATGTTCCCCAGTGTGTCTGAAAATATCCGGGAAGGATTGGCTTCACTCCAATCCATATAATGGCCGGGTAAAATGATCAGGTCATCTTTCAATTCTGCAATTTTCGTCTTAAGGGTATGATACAGCAGTTTTGACCATTCCTCGGCCTTACCACCGAGATCGGGACGTCCGATCGATAAAATGAAGACCGTATCGCCGGTAATCAGGTATTGATTATCAATCAGGTATGAAGTGCTGCCGGGCGTATGCCCCGGCATGTGCAGGGCTTTAATTTCCGGGCCGCCTTTAGAAAAGGTGTAAACCTGATCATCAGCAATTTTCTGGTATTTAAAAGCCGCTTCCTTAAAATCGTTTTCATGCCCTAATATATGCGCACCACAGGCGGCAGCGATTTGCTGGCTGCCGGAGATATAATCGGCCTGCAAGTGGGTTTCGCAAGACTTAACGATCCTGGCACCGTTGTTTTCAGCAAAGCGTTGATAAAACTCTATGTTGCGGGATGGATCGAACAAAACCATTTCATCATTGTATATCAGTCCGTAACTGCAAGAGGCCTTTCCCGGACGGATGAACTGAAAGAGTTTATAACCGTCATCAGATGCCACCAGCTCCGGCGCCAGCATATTGCCCCAGGTTTTGATTCCACCCTCCAGATAGCGAACATCTTTAAAGCCGTGATTGACCAGAATTTCCCCGACATACTTGGCTGAGCCTTCTTTGGCACACACAATGCGGACTTTTTCAGCAGCAGGTACTTTGGCCACACTTTCTTCCTCGTGTTCAACAAATTCTACGTAAGGGACGTTTACCATATCGGAAAGAAAGGGTCCTTCGACTTTAAAGCGGTCAAACTCCTCGTTCACGCGAACGTCCAGCAATAAAAATTCTTCTCCTGCCCGGGTCACCCATTCAAAAAGATCTTCTGCTTTGTATGACGAGAGCTCCATGTATTCCTCCTCTTTACCCTAATTGAGCGATAACCGCTCAATTAGGTGTTAATGGTTATTGGTTATTCGTTATTAGAATTCGATGGCAACCTTATTTTGTATTCCTATAAGGGCAAATATAAAATTCGATATCATTCCTTTTAAACTAATAACAAATAACGAATAATTGATAACGCCCAATTGTGTTTTAAATCAATTGGGGTAGTATTTTGTTATTTAGGAACCGGAAAGATTAAATCCGTTACAACTAATTATAAAATCTTTGCGTCTTTGCGTGAGGAACGATAATTCAGATCTATTTTCCCTTAAATATCGGTTTTCGCTTTTCAAAAAATGCGGCCTGCCCTTCCTGCATATCTTCGCTCAACAGGGTTGTATTAAAAATCGTTTGTGCTTCTTTGGTTTGGGTTTCATCCAAACGGTTGGATTGCATCAACAAATTGATGACTTTTTTGGTGCCCTTTAGCGCCAGCGGTGCGTTCCCGGCAATTTCTTCAGCCATACCATAAGTAAATTCTTCTAACTCATCGCCGGGTACAAGATAGTCTACCAGTCCGAGCTCTTTGATTCGCCGGCCGGTGTACGTGCGACCGGTAAAAAACATTTCTTTGGTGCTTTGCAGCCCGATGTTCTGGATAAACCGCTGCAGTCCAGTCCATGGATAAACCATGCCCAGCTTTGCCGGCGGCACTCCCATGCGAATATCCTCGGCACCAATGCGAATGTCACAGCATATGGCCAGCTCACAACCCAGTCCGAATGCAAAGCCGTTCAGCATGGCAATCACCGGGTATGGAAAGCAAATCAGACCTTGAAAAAGCGACTCTACCTTGTCCAGTGATTTTAATCTTTGATCTGCGTCCCCTTTGGATTGTGTGGGTAACGAACCAATATCAAATCCCGAACAAAAGGCCTTATCTCCTGACCCGCGTAAAATGACGGCCCGCACACTATCATCTTCCGCCATTTCTTCCAAAGTAGATCTGAGCCGGTCGATCAATTCGAGCGAAAGGGAATTTTTCTTTTCCGGCCGGTTGAGCGTTAGTGTACAAATATTATTTTTTGTCTGTACCAATAGCAGTTGATTATTCAAAAACGTCCTCCCGGCTTACAAACTGAGGATTTCGCTCCAATTGGCCTCCGGCCCTTAGGGCCTGCGCCCCGGAGGGAGTAGTGGACTTGTGATTTTGCTCCCGAATCTCATCATAAATTAATTTCAATTTTTCAACGTATCCGCAAGAAATTCCGTAAAGCGCTTCCAGGATTTTTTATCCGCAGCTTCTTGATAGCGTTTACCACCAAAAACGGTAAAGGCATGTTGTGCTCCGCCATAGGTGATCATCTCGTGGGCAACGCCTTCCAATTCCAGTTCTTTAGCCAAATCAGCGAACAGGTCCATGGTAATGGCTGTATCCGCTGAACCGTGCATAATCAAAATTTTTCCCCGGGTTTTGCTGTAATTTTGACCTTGCGGTGTCTTTAGGCCGCCGTGAAAAGTGGCAAAACCTTTCAGGTCTGCCCCGGACCGCGCCAATTCAAGCACTGCTGCGCCACCAAAACAATAGCCGACGGCGACGGCATTATCAATGTCGGCGCCTCTGTTCTTGGCCGTATCCAGGGCCCCTTTCATCAAGGCCCGCATTTTTTCTCTGTCCTTATAGAGTTCGCCCGTATGCTGGCTTTTGTCTTTCATTTCAGTAGGTCTCACACCGGCACCAAATAGATCCAAAGCAAAAACAGCGTAACCCAAATCAGCAAGCATATTGGCACGCCTGATTTCATAATCTGTCAAACCATCCCAGTCATGGACCAGCAGCACGAAGGGCGCGCGGTCTGAAGGGCTAATGTAATATCCCTCATAATTTTGACCGCTGACCTGATAGGTCACCGCAGCGCCTGTACCACCAAAAGCTACAGCTGAAACCGATAAAAGAAAGAACACATATAGAAAATATCGCATGATAAAGTACCCCTTTCTAATTCATCTTGTCATCTTTCTGATCAGTAATTAAAGTTTTCCCCTTCACACAAGGTCACACCCGAGAGCATGAATCTCGGGTAATCTGACTCATTGACCTTTCAATTTAATACAGCATGTGGATCAAGTCGAGCCATCAAATCCAAAAGTTTTGCGAAAATATGTTTATCATAAGCATAAGTTGGGTGTTGAGGCTATTCGGCTTCAAATCTTGGGTTATGCATGCCAATGCAAAATTGTTGAGCACATTGATCAGGATGATTTTCATAGCTCAATTTTGCACTTCATAAGCAAGCATCCACCTTCATGTGGAATAAGTTCATGTGATTTCAATTCCACAGCTTCCACTGTTTTAAACCCACAGCGAGCATATAAACGTTGAGCATCCGTATTGTCAGCCAGAACCATAACGCTTAAAGCTTTAAAACCATCTTTATTCGCTTTCTGCTTTGTTAGTGCGATTAGCTTGGTACCGATCCCTTTTCCCCGAAATCGCTCATCTATGCATAACGCATTCAGAAACAGGCTGTCCTCAACACGAGAAGAATAAAATAATTTAAAATGTTCGAGGCGGTCTTCCGGCAAAAAATTCTTCATTTCTTCAGCGATTCGATGGAAATGTGATGGATATGACAGGGATACACCAATGGGATTTTGGTTGTATTCAGCTACGATTGCATTCTTATATGAATAATATGAATCTTCAGAACATAGATTTTGGGCCACTATTTGGACCGGTGTCATGGCAGGGATCAGATCATGAAACAAATATTCAATAACTCCTTCAGATGCAATATTTACAAATTCAGCTAAAATCGCACAATCTTCATATCTGCCGTTTCTATAGAAGATCTCCATAATATATGAAATAGGTAGCACAGGTTCTCTGGTGTGCAAAAAATTCCTTCTTAAGCTAAATCTTCATGCGCTTTTTTCAAAACCTTACCAATTTGAATTTTTTGAGGACAATATTTTTCAGCTTTAGAATAGTCGGCCTTTATAATATTCGCCTTAGTTTCTGTCGGCAGCGCGTTGAATAAAGTTACGGCCGTATCTCGATCTCCGTAGCTGTGATAGTACATGGAATAGCGCAATATATCGCTGATCGGGATATTAAGATCAACGGCTGATTCGCAGATGTTTGCACAGCCTGCACAGTAACCGGGAGCTGTTTTTCCAGCATATTGTTCCAGGCGCTGTTTGTCTCCTTCGGACAACTTTTGCTTATTCAAGGCTGCGGCCACATTCGCCTGGAGGATCGTCATATTCGCCATGGCTGAGCAAATACTGGCAATGTTCGGATTTTCCCATACCACCTTTAGTTTCGCCTGTTCAGCTGTGAATCCTTTTTCTAAAAAACTGTCGGTCAATTTCAGTGCATTATCCGTTTCAGAACCGATCGAAGCATAAAAGTTTGCCGAGAAAGCAGCCTGTGTTTTCATTGCTGTCAATCCTATGCCGGCCTTAGCGCAGGCATCAACTGCTCTTTTCATCTTATCTTTTACCATCAGCCGATAATTATAACTCATCATAATGCCATCGATCCATCCCAGTTTCGCTGCAGCAAGCATACTGTTTTCCATATTTTTATGAGCGCTAAACCCAAAAAAACGAATTTTTCCTTTGGTCTTGGCTTTTTCAGCCCAGTCTTGGACTGCATTTGTCAATTCCTTTTTCACATTACTTACATAACTAATGAAATACATATCGACATATGATGTATTCATTCTTTGAAGTGAGCCGTTTAATTTCTCCGTTAATTTTTGCGGATCTGAACTTTTTGCTTTTGTTACCAAAAACACTTTTTCCCGGTCTTTCGGGAATTTGGTAAAGTATTTACCGATTGCTTTTTCGTTTTTTCCCCATCCATACCAATTATCTGTATCCCAATACGTAACGCCCATTTTAAAGGCCTGCCTGAAGACTAACTGATCGGAAATTTTTAATACGCCACCCAATGAGAGAATAGAAACATCTTCGCCTGTTTTTCCAAACGGACGCTTTGGCACAATCATTTTTTCAGGCACTTCCGTTGAAACGCTTCCATGCACCTGCTGCAAACCGCTTAAGGGTAAAATTGCCGATCCTAAACCGGCAGCGCCGACGGTCTTAAAAAAATCTCTTCTTGAAAAATTCCTTTTTTTGCCGGACATGCTCAATTTCTCCTTTCGATAAATATCAAGTGCCTACTAAAATAGCACATGACAAAATAAACCGGATGCCAAAGTTACGGTTGAAGGCGAAAATCTCCTGTATCAAATTTCACGTTAACAGTACAGGCTTAGAATGAAAAATGACCATTTTTAATAATTGACAGTTTTATATGGTATACAGTATACAGATTGCAAATAATGCCGATAAACCGCAAAAACCATGTATAGCTAAATTTAGCCCTTCTGAATCATTGAAGCCTCTATAATCATTAAAAATCAGTAAAGGATAAACGACCATGGCGAAATCCAAAACACATCAAAGTGAATTGGAAAGGTTGGCGGCTCTCGAACTACAGGCCGAAATCGGCGGCGGCCAAAAGGCAATCGACCGTCAGCACGAAAGAGGCAAATTGACCGCCAGAGAACGCCTGAATCTGCTTTTCGATCCGGGCAGTTTTGTGGAGGTCAACAAATTGGCCGAAAGCCAGTCCGTTGATTTTGGAATGCAGCAAAAGAAAGTGACCGGCGACGGTGTGGTTACCGGCTATGGCACCATAGAGGGCCGTCTCGTGTTTGCCTATGCCCAGGACGTTACGGTCCTCGGCGGGTCCGTCGGCACCATTCACGGGCAAAAAATCTGCCGCATTATGGATGAAGCCATAAAAGTTAAAGCGCCCCTGGTGGCTTTAAATGACTCCGGAGGCGGGAGACTGCATGAAGGCTTTTTCGCATCCAGAGGCGTTGCCGGCATGTTTTATCGCAATACGGCTGCTTCTGGTCTGATTCCTCAGATTACCGGTATGATGGGATCCAGCGCGGGGGTGGCCGTTTATTCGCCTGCATTGACCGATTTTATTGTCATGGTAAAAGGCAAAAGCCACATGGTGATCACCGGGCCCGGGATCATCAAATCAGTGACCGGCGAAGATATCAGTCTGGAAGAACTCGGCGGTGCCAAAGTCCACAGCGAGATCACCGGAACCGCGCATTTCGTTGCCGACAGTGACGAAGAGTGTTTGGAACTCATAAAAAAACTGCTCGGTTATCTGCCATCGAATAACAGTGAGAATCCGCCGGTTGTGAATACCGGTGATGATCCTGAACGCATTGACAAAAAGCTTAAGGAAATCGTCCCGGCAG
>Ga0209536_100008516_pt1 | contig 15367 bp, 13 predicted proteins | sample DeeMarSeWOR28_12_FD_187461 | JGI IMG/M metagenome (GOLD analysis project Ga0209536, IMG submission 187461) | Marine sediment microbial communities from White Oak River estuary, North Carolina - WOR-2-8_12 (SPAdes) (version 2) | ecosystem: Environmental > Aquatic > Marine > Intertidal zone >...
ATCCAAAAAGTATACGGGAGCTATAACTTAAGATACTTTAAGTCCCTCATTTTGGCGAATCCCTTTATCGACGACCCGGATCGGGTCGAGGTCGGACAAACCATCGCGTTACCGGCGATTCCCGCTAAAGTAAAACCGTTGACCCCAAATAATTGGTGGGTCCAAATTGAACAAACAGATTCGCTTGAGGCGGCATTTGATTTTTTGCGTGCCTATCCCGCGCAGGCACCGCCGGTGCGCTTGATTCCGTATTGGACGAGCCAGGCGGGTACCAAATTTGCCTTAGTGCTTAAAACAATTTTTTCGACGAAAACAGCGGCACGCAGCCAACTCGATCAGCTGCCGCCGGATTTATCATCGAAGGGTACAATCATATCGTTGTGGAATGAGAAAACTGTCTTTTTTGCCGACCCCTTTTTGTTAGGTAAAAATAAGAAGTAGCGGAATGGATTCTATATTGTATATATTGTTTAATTTGAAAAAAATTTTTGCAATTGAGAGAGTGGAAATTGAGAACAAGAAAGAAGTTAGGTGAAATCCTAGTTGAGGGCGGGTTGTTGACCCAGGAGCAACTGGAAAAGGCCCTTCCCCATCAAAAAATGAGCAACTTAAAGCTGGGCCAGTTTCTGGTGCGAGAAGGTTATGTCAGCGAAGCCCAGATTGTGGACCTGGTATCGAATCAACTGCGTCTGGAAAAATACCAGCCGAGTAAATTTGCGATCGATGTCGCGCTTGCCGACCTCATACCCGCCGATCTTGCTCATAAATACCAGGTGGCACCGCTTCAAAAAAGCGATTTACTTCTGACAGTAGCCATGGCCGATCCATTGGATATCAAGGCTCTGGATACCATTGAAGTGTACTCCAATTGCGAAGTCGAAGCCATCATATGCACTGAACAACAACTTAACCAACTGCTGAGCAGCCTTTACGGTACGTACGCCGGAATCGGTGAGGTCTTGGAAGATATGGAAGATATGCAAATCGATAAGACCGATGAGAAAACGACCGTGATGGAAGATGTTGAAGTAAGTTCGTTGCAGGGTATGGCCGAAGAAGCCCCTGTAGTTCGACTGGTCAATTCCATTCTCTCCCAAGGTGTGCGTGAGGGGGCCAGTGATATTCACCTCAGTCCTGAAAAAAACTATGTGCAGGTGCGATTCCGGGTGGACGGCAAACTTCATGAGGTGCCGGCCCCGCCAAAATCCATGTTTTTGCCGATTATTTCTCGTCTGAAAATCTTGGCCAATATGGATATTGCGGTTTCCAGAATCCCTCAGGATGGAAGATTCACCGTCAGGATGAAGAACAAAGATATCAATATTCGTGCGTCTACGATTCCTTCCATCTATGGGGAAAACATGGTGCTGCGGTTATTGGATACCAGCAACAGTATCTATTCTTTAGAGCGGCTGGGGATGACCGAAGACGACCGCAAAAGAATTGAAACCACAATCTATAAACCGCATGGTATGATCTTAAGCACCGGCCCAACGGGAAGCGGTAAAAGCACCAGCCTGTATTCCATTTTAAAAAAGATCAATGAACCTGATATTAATATCATCACCGTGGAAGATCCGGTGGAATATCGGATTGAAAAAATACGTCAGGTACAGCTCAACCGCAAAGCGGGGATGACCTTTGCCAGCGGATTGCGATCGATCCTTCGCCAAGACCCGGATGTTATTATGGTCGGAGAGATTCGAGACAGAGAAACAGCCGAAATTGCAATTCAGGCCGCACTTACCGGCCACCGCGTACTGAGCACCCTTCACACCAATGATTCCGCCGGCGCAATCACACGCTTTATCGATATGGGAATCGAGCCTTTTTTGGTTTCATCGACCATGGTGGTCTCCTTTGCCCAACGGTTGGTTCGAAGGGTATGCCAACACTGTAAAGCGCCTTATACGCCCTCGCAGGAAGTACTTAGAACATGGGGATTAGAAAACACCGATGGGGCCAAGTTTATGCACGGTAGAGGATGCTTTAATTGTATGCAAACCGGTTACAAAGGCAGAACCGGTGTATATGAAGTGCTGATCATCGATGAATTGATCCAAGATTTAATTTTAAAACGATCATCGGCGCATGAGATCAGCCGTGCGGCCTTAGCCGCGGGCAACTTCATACCATTGAAGAACAATGCAGCCCAAAAAGTTTTGCAGGGTGTGACAACCTTGGAAGAAGCGGCATCCGCTGTTTTGTTGTAGGGAAAACGATATGCCAAAATTCTCTTATCAAGCCATAACCGATACCGGAAACACCGCTTCCGGTGAAATCGAAGCCGACTCGATTGAGAGTGCAAACAGCATCCTGGCCTCCCAGGGTTTTATCCCAACTAAGGTAAAAGAAGAGCGACCGGCTCTCGGCGGTGTCCAATTTTCCAATATTCTGGAGAAGCTGACACCGATTAAGGCCCCCGAATTGATTCTTTTTACCAAACAATTCAAGACGATGATTCGTGCCGGCGTGTCGATGATGCGTTTGCTTGAGGTCCTGGAAGACCAAGCCGAGAACCCCAGGCTAAAGAAAATTCTCGGTACCATGCACCAGGATATTAAAGAAGGCGCCAGTCTTTATGACGCATTTCGTAAACATCCGCGTGTCTTTTCAACCTTGTACTGCAGCATGATCAGAGCCGGAGAGACCAGCGGGGGTTTGCCCGAAGTACTTGAACGCTTAATTTATATTATTGATCATGAACACAAGGTCAAATCGGAGATCAAAGCTGCCCTCATATATCCGATTATTGTCGTATCCTTTCTCTTTATCGCATTCATTGTGTTGTTGACGGGTGTCGTTCCCAAATTTGTCAATATTTTCAACCAAGCCGGGTTGACGCTGCCGTTGCCGACTCAGATTTGTATGCTGATGTACCATGTATTGGTCAATTTTTGGTACCTGATTATCGCCGGCATTTTGATCGGCGGTGGATTTTTATTTTATTATTTGCGAACCGACCCGGGCAAACTGGCCCGTGACACATTCTTGATGAAGCTACCGATAGTCGGTCCCGTATTTGTCAAGAGTGCCATTTCCCGATTTGCCAGCATTTTCGCCATACTTCAGTCCAGCGGCGTTGACGTGCTCGAATCCATGGACATCTTGTCCGGTACCATCGGCAATGCGGCTATTTCAAATGAACTTCATGGAATTAAAGATCGCCTGGCAGAAGGGCATGGTATCTCCGGCCCCTTAAGTGAAAGCAAATATTTTACACCGATGTTGATCAATATGGTGGCCGTCGGCGAGGAATCGGGCAACCTGGAAGATATGCTCGGTGACGTCGCCGAACATTACGATACGGAGGTCGAATACTCGACGAAGAAATTATCACAGGCCATCGCGCCCATTCTAACCGTCGGTCTGGCGGCCGTGGTCGGCTTTTTCGCACTGTCTATCTTTTTGCCCATGTGGGATTTGACGTTGATGACAAAGTAATATTTGGTGTTTTGTTTTTGGTGTTTGGTCAAAGAAAGCATAACAAAAAAAGCGAAACACAAAACACTAAAAAACTAAACACGAAGATAATGAAACAATCTCGTTTTTACATAAGCCTTTACATTATCATTCCGTTTATTTTCACGGGCTTTACGATACTGGCGGCCATTGTATCCTTTCGGCTGACAAAATACGGCTTGGATCATGGAATCGAACCGGCCGGTACCGTCTTCTGGTTTATTGTGATTATCAGTATTGTCGCTTTTTATTCCGGTTTTACGCTGGTGAGATTTATTCTTAAGCCGGTGGAACAGTTTGTGGAAAACGCCAAAAAGCTGGCCTCCTTCTCGAGCCCGAAATCCCGAAGCGGCAAAGATTGGTCCGTTGATAAGCTCGAACAGTTTACCAATGTGTTTGATCAGGTCACCTCAGTTCTCAGTCGAATTGACGCCAGGCACTTCTTCCCGAATATCATCGGAGAAAGCCTTGCCATCCGCGGCCTCTTAAGTTTGATAAAAAAGGTTTCGCCGACGGATTCAACGGTGCTCATTCTTGGAGAAAGTGGTACCGGAAAGGAACTTGTGGCCACCAGCATATACGAAAATAGCAATCGTAAAGACAAACCCTTTATTAAACTGAATTGTGCGGCGATCCCCGAGGAGCTGTTGGAAAGTGAGCTGTTCGGCCATGAAAAAGGCGCATTTACAGGTGCGACCAAGTTTAAACCCGGAAAATTTGACATGGCCAATAAGGGCACGATTTTCCTCGATGAAATCGGCGATATGCCGTTAAATTTACAAGCTAAAATCTTACGAGCGCTTCAAGAAAAGGAATTTTATCGGGTCGGTGGCAGCAAAACAATAAAGATTGATGTCCGCTTCATTGCATCCACCAACAAAAATTTGGAAAAAATGATTCAAGAGAAAAAATTTAGAGAAGATCTTTATTTTCGCCTGAACGTATTCACCGTACATCTGCCGCCACTGCGCGAGCGAAAGGAAGACATTGCCCTTTTGGTGGATTATTTTTTGCAGCACTTACCCAAAAAAGTAGAAATCTCTTCCACGGCATTGCAGATGCTCATGGTCTACCCATGGCCCGGCAATATCCGCGAACTCAAAAATACCATCGAAAGTGCTGCGGTGATTGCCGAAAATGGTTTTATCGAACCGGCCCAATTGCCCGCCAAAATTACCGGTGCCTTCAACACCAATCCGAAGGAGTTTTCTTTGCCGACCAACGCTTCCCTGGACCAGCGTTTGCATGAAATCGAAAAAAGTATGATCATCGAAGCCCTGAGAAAAACCGGCGGCGTGCAGGTCCGGGCCACCGAATTATTAGGGATTAATCAACGCAGCCTGTGGCACCGCATCAAAAAACACAATATTGATGTCAAGAGTATAAAGAGCAACCAAATTTGAAGATTTTATTTGAAAAAAATCTACAATAAATGTAGAATTGCGCTATGAAATCAGGAACGCCATCGCTAAAACCGAGTGGCGTTTTTTAATAATATATTGAAATAATAAGTAAAAATAAATAGTCCCCCACGATATCAATTATCTTGGCACCATTTATGCATATTTCATCATTAAGCATAAAACATACAGTAAAAAATGAAAACAGAATCGAATTGAAATGGAATTAATTCCAATTCAATCGGAAAGGAGCAAATATCATGAAACCTCAAAAGCTTTTGCGAAATCAACAGGGTTTTACACTGGTGGAAATTATCGCGGTTTTGATCATTTTAGGAATTTTGGCCGCGGTTGCCGTCCCGCGTTATATCGACCTGGAAAGTAACGCCAATCAAAGGGCTGTTGATGCCGCCGTCTCCGAGCTCAACGGTCGGGAAAGTTTATCCTGGGCAGATATGAAAATATCGTCCGGCGGATATACGGGTGATGCCAACCTCATGGCGGCAATGGACTACAATCTCGGTGCTGATTATACATGGACAACTGGTCCGAATGCAACTGGCAACAGCACGCTTACATTCAGAAGCCTCGGTGTTACAGTAGCCAGAAGCCCATCTGCCACTGATAAACCCGCAGTCTGGAACCGACCCTAAATTGAGAAATTTGAAAGGGCAGCGGCATTACGCTGCCCTTTTCTAATTTTTAGCACTCACTATAGCCCCAAATTGCTCAGCTCAGATAGCGCTTTTCACTTGCCTCTGCAATTTCTTGTGTTATATTCTTAATTCAAGTTCATTTACAAATATGGCAAGGGAATTATCCATGAAACTTGCAGTCAGCGGAAAAGGCGGGGTGGGCAAAACGACATTTGCCTCTCTTTTGATTCGAACCTTCAATGAACAGGGCAAAAAGGTACTGGCCATCGATGCGGATCCGGATGCCAATCTGGCTGCCGGACTGGGAATTGATGGTGCCGATAAAATTGTTCCGATTTCCGAAATGAAGCAGCTCGTCTTGGAACGAACCGGCGCGCAACCCGGCAGTATCGGTGGTTTTTTTAAACTCAACCCCAAAGTGGATGATCTGCCGGATGCCTTGTCGGTTACCAAAGATGCCATTAAACTGATGCGTTTAGGTGGCGTAAAAAAAGGCGGTGCCGGCTGCATTTGTCCCGAGAGCGCGCTTTTAAGAGCTTTAGTGATGCACATCGTGCTGGCCAGAGATGAAGTCGTGGTAATGGACATGGAAGCCGGCATCGAGCATCTCGGCAGGGCCACCGCCAAGGCGGTGGACAAACTCATTGTGGTGGTAGAGCCGGGCAGGCGCAGCATTGACACCGCCGAACACATTCGAAAATTGGCAAAAGAAATCGGCCTGAACCATATCGCCGTTGTGGCAAACAAAGTCCGCAACCCCACAGATGAAATATATTTGAAGACCCACTTACATGATTTTGATTTTCTCGGATTTCTTCCCTATGATGATACCCTGATCGAAGCCGACCTCAATGGCATTTCACCGTTTGATCTGGACAGCCCCTCAAAAGAAAAAGTCAAAGCCCTTATTTCCAAACTTTAATGTACCGACGAAGAAGATATCCCCATAAAGCCAAACGCCATTCCGCTAAAAAATCGAAATTCCTGTATATAAAGCCCGCCGCGGATGCCAGACTTAAAAAAATTTTTGCGGAAATCGGTGTGCCGGATCCTCAACCCTTTAGGCCGGATCCGTTCCAGCTAAAAGCCCGGTCGGCAATTCAACATTCCGACTGTCTGGTGACGGCCCCAACCGGAGCCGGTAAGACCTGGATCGCCGAAAAGGCCATTGCACGGGTCGCATCTGCCGGTGGAAAATCATGGTATGCGTGTCCGCTGAAGGCTTTGAGCAATGCCAAATATGCCGAATTTTGTTCAATATTTAGATCCCAATCCGTGGGCATTTTAACCGGTGATCGCAAAGAAAACCCGGGCGCGCCAATTGTCGTCGGTACGACCGAGATTTTGCGCAATCAGCTCTATGATGCCATGTATCGGGGAGAAGCTTTGGCAGCCGATTTGGTGGTTCTGGATGAAGCGCATTTTCTCGGCGATGAGGATCGGGGGGTCGTTTGGGAGGAAATTCTCATCTATTTGCCCATTAGAATCCCTCTTTTGCTATTATCGGCTACCATTGGAAATGCCGACCAAATTGCCGCTTGGCTGTCCTCAATTCGCAACAAGACATGTACTGTGATCGCAGAGACCAAACGACCGGTTGCGCTTTATCCGCTTTTCTTGCATCCGTCCGGCACACTGCTGCCGCTTGTGCTTCCGGCAAAACCCTCCGGTAAAGAAAAAATGTATAAAAAAGTCAGAGACTTCATCAAAACCAAACCGATGCGGCGATCTTCGGGCCTGCCGCCGGTGAACGATATTTTGCGGGTCTTGAAAAAATATGACCTGCTGCCGGCGATCTTTTTTCTAAAGTCCCGCGCCGATTGTGACCAAGCCTTAGATCTGTGTCGCCGAAACCAACTAATTCATCTCCAGCACAAAGAGAAAATCACTGCAAAAATTTCGGCATTGATCGATAATAGTTCGCATATCTTAAAGCATCGCCAGCTTTGGCACCTCAAAAATTTGGCGCTGGGCTCCCATCACAGCGGGCAACTGCCTTCATGGAAACTGGTCTTGGAAAAACTGATGACCGAAGGTCTGCTGGATGCCGTCTTTGCCACATCTACCGTATCGGCCGGTGTAAACTTTCCTGCCAGGAGCGTGATTTTCTTGAATTCAGATCGCTTTAACGGAAAGCAATTTTTGCCGTTAACGGCCACCGAGTTTCACCAGATGACCGGCCGCGCCGGCCGACGGGGAATGGACAATATCGGCTTCGCGCTCTTGATACCCAACAAATTCATGGATATTCGCTTAATGCTGAAGCTACTCAATTCACCTCCATCGGAGGTCATCAGTCAAATCAGCATCAATTTCTCTATGGTGCTGAACTTGCTGCTTTCCCACAGCCCTGCAGAAATAGAGGATTTGTTGAAAAAATCATTTGCTGCCTACCAGATCCGGAAATCCAAACCCAAAAAATCGATGAAACGCATCCGCGACGATTTGTGGTCGGACTTCCTGCACCATCTGAGTTTTTTGCAACAAACCGGTTTTGCTACCGCAAGCGGCGAGCTGACCGAAGAGGGTAAATGGGCCTCCCAATTGCGGGTTGATCAACCGCTGATGATTGCCGAGTGTTTCAGACTGGGATTATTGCCGGCGGTGCAGCCCGGTCTTTTGGCCGGAATTATGGCGAGCTTTGTCAATGAAAGGGAATCCGATGACAATGCTGCCAAAAAGATCGTACCGCAGGAACTTTGGAAAGCTTTTTTTGCATTGACCGGCGGTCTAACATCCTTTGCGCGCGACATGCTGGCACAAGGATTTGAAGCCCGGCCCCTGTTTTTAAGACCTGCGGCCGCCGTTTACGCCTGGACCACAGGGCAACCATGGGAAACCGTGCTGGCGCTTGCCGAAATCGAAGAAGGCGATCTTGCCACGCTGATTCTCAGAACGGCAGACAATTTGAGGCATATTCGCGCTCTTAAGCGGGTGTTTCCGGAAGCTGCGCAAACAGCCGCATTGGCGATTGATTTACTGTTGCGAGAACCGGTGGTGTACTATTAGAACACGATTTATAGTTTTGTGAAGTTTCGCCGGCGTGACATCTTTGGTTCAGTCATTCGATCATATTGGAATAAGGAAGTGTGTTCGTCCGAGGTAGGCAATAGAATTTTCTCCTGTCTAATTTCGGCTCCTGCATGAGGAGTGTGACATCTTACCTCTTGCCGATGATATTGTGGATACTATACGACAATTGTTTTATATTAAACGGCTTTTGAATAAAACCGTTGCAGCCGCGCCTTAAAATGTGGGTGGCCTGCCCGTTGAGGCTGTATCCACTGGAAAGTAAAACCTTTACATCGGGGTTGATCTCTTTTAAACGATCATAAGCTTCTCCCCCGATAATTCCGGGCATAATCATGTCCATAATTACCAAATCAATTGTTTTATGCTTTTGTTTGTAGACCTCTATGGCTTCGGCACCACTTTTTGCAAAGAGCACGTCATAGCCCAACTCATTCAGCAGCTCCTTGCCGACATCGATTATCATTTCCTCATCATCGACCAAAAGAACCGTGCCGGTGCCTTTCAGTATGGTAACGGCGAGCGCTTCGGCTTCATCCACATCCTTTTCAGAGGCAGGCAGATAGATCGTAAATATGGTTCCCTGATCCTTTTCACTGTAAACGTTAATATAACCCCCATGATTTTTTATGATACCATAAACGGAAGCCAATCCCAAACCGGTTCCTCTCCCCATTTCTTTTGTAGTAAAAAAGGGTTCAAAGATGCGTTCCTGATTTTCCTTATCAATACCGACACCCGTATCGGCGACGGATATCTTCACGTAATTTCCAGGCTCTACCTCATAAGGCTTGACAAAATTATGATCCAGAACGATATTTTCAGTTTCAAGGTAGAGATCGCCTCCTTCAGGCATGGCTTGCCAGGCGTTTACATATAGATTCAAAAGAACCTGATCTATCTGACCCCGATCGACTTCGACGGTCCAAATATCTTCTGCGAGTCGTTTATGGATTTGAATTTCCTTTTTGGTACGGCCGAAAAGGGTGGCGGAATTTTCGATGATATCGTTTAGATCCGTAGCTTTCATGTGATATTTACCTCTGCGGGCATAGCCTAATAATTGTTTGCTGAGCTCGGTACCGCTCTCAACGTATTTCTCGATATTTTTGGCTTTTTCGTAGCCCGGGTGGCTGGGATCAATTTTCAAAAGTATCAGCGATGCATTGCCCTGGATTCCCATCAATATGTTGTTGAAATCATGGGCAATCCCGCCGGCGAGCGTACCAATGGACTCCATCTTCTGCGCCCATTGCAATTGGTTTTCCAGCTTTCTGCGTTCTTCTTCAGCCTGTTTTCGTTCCGAGACATCCCGTAGCACACCTCTAATTCCAATAGTGCGGCCTTCTGAATTTTTTAGCTGGGAAGCCGATAGCTCAAGCGCGACATGTTTTCCGTTTTTCCGAATGGCATCGTAATCGGTAACATTGACCGGTTCGCCGGTATTTTTCAGGTGCTCAAAGATGTCATCAAATTTTTTGATGGTATCTTCGGTGCTAAAAGCCCGGGTACTCATGCCCTGCATCTCATTTCGGGAATAGCCTAAAATTTTACATAATGGATCGTTAAAAAAGGTCAAATTGCCGTCAAGATCAATTTCGAAGTAGCCCTCTTCAATGCTTTCAAGGATGGTGCGATATTTCTCTTCGCTCTGCAGCAAGGCTTCATCCGCCAGCCGACGCTTGTTAAAGGCGTATTGAAAATGAGAGCCAAAAATAACAAAAATGCATAAAACCAGCAGCCGAGTCCATGTTTGAAATTTATCCGGCCCTAGAACGTGTTGAATAATATTGGCTTCTGGTTCCAAAAAAAAGTACATGAAGGATTCGCAAACCCAATAGAAGGCGGCCAGAGCAATTCCCGTCACCACCATGGAATCCATTATGTTTTTAGATTTCGTCTTTTGCTTATTCATTGGATACCACCTTGGCCCGTGCAGGTTTCCTGCGCAGAACGTACAATTTCATGCAGCATTTTTTCAGCCGACAAAAAAACGTGCCGCTTAACATATTAATTTTATAAGTAAAGACGGCCAACTGTCAAATAAAAAGCACCGCCGTACACATTGTAATTATCTCAAATTTTCGATATGTTATATACATAATGAATGATTCTCCAAAAAACATCTCAGATACTCAAGGCCGGAAATATGAATTGCTGTTGCTGACTTTTCCGGCCATTGTTGTTTTTTTTCTTTATGCGAAAACACTCACCGGTGATTTTATATTCGACGACTGGCACAATATTAGGGACAATCCGTATATCCGACTGACACAACTCAGCCCCAAAAGCCTGATCAGAGCCGCCCATCAAAGCCCGTCTTCAAGTCGCCCGCTTGCAAATATTAGTTTCGCGCTGAACTACTACATCCACGGGTATAAGGTGGTTGGCTTTCATTTGGTGAATATCCTCATTCACATTGCAACCGGCATTTTGCTTTATTTTTTTATCGGCACCACATTGCGCACACCGGCACTGCACCCACGCTACAGCAAGTATCGTTGGGTTCCCTTTTTTACGGCGTTTATCTGGTTGGTTCATCCGCTTCAAACGCAGTCGGTGAGCTATATCGTCCAGCGCATGAATAGTATGGCCGCAATGTTTTATGTGCTGTCTATGCTGCTTTACGCACAGGCGCGAGTGGCGAAGGGCAAACACAAACGTAATGTGTTGTTCTCAACCTTGCCGGTCGCCGGAATTTTGGCTCTCGGGTCAAAGGAAATTTCAGCCACCCTGCCCTTTTTCATTTTTGTTTATGAATGGTATTTTTTTCAGTATTTGCGCTGGGAATGGTTCAAAAAACGTCTGCCGGTAATTGCTGCAATTTGTTTGCTGATGATCATCATTTCAGTGATCTACCTCGGCGGCCAACCGTTTGAACGAATCATGGCCGGCTATGCCACCCATCATTTAACCATGGCGCAACGCGGGCTGTCCCAGTTTCGGGTGGTGATGTTTTACATCAGTCTCTTATTATGGCCCCATCCTTCGCGACTCAATCTCGATCATGATTTGCAGCCGTCCTATGCATTGCTGGATCCGATCACAACCTTGCTTGCCATTGTTTCCATCATCGCCTTTATATGTCTGGCGATCTTGCTGGCCAAAAAAGACCGCCTGATTTCATTTTGTATTCTGTGGTTTTTTGGCAACCTGGCGATCGAATCTTCGATCATCGGCCTCGAACTGGTTTTTGAACATCGTAATTATCTGCCGTCCATGTTCTTCATACTCATGGTCGTCCTGTTGTGTTATCGATACATAAAACCCGAATGGGTGACTTCCACAATTTTGCTGATCGCGGCAACGGTTTGCGCAGTGTGGACATTTGAAAGAAACGATGTGTGGCGAAGTCGTATACTTATCTGGAAGGATTGCGCCGAAAAATCTCCCCAAAATCCCCGTCCGTTTAATAACCTGGGAGTCGCTCTCGCCGAGCAAGGGTTTTACAACAAAGCCAACGCACAATATCACAAAGCCCTTCAACTCAATCCCAACTATGCCGATGCGCATGCGAATATGGGACATGATCTGGCTCGGCTGGGAAACATGCAAGAAGCCATCCATCATCTCAAAGCAGCGCTGAAGATAAATCCGAAATATTATGAGGCCCACAGTAATCTGGGCATTGCGCTGGCGACTCAGGGACAACATCAGGAAGCTGTTCAGCATTTAAGATCAGCGATTAATATTAAGCCCGATTTCGCGCAAGCCCACAACAATTTGGGAGCAGTGTTAAAATTACTGGGCCGTACGCAGGAGGCGATAGACCATCTTTGCGTCGCACTCGAGATCGATCCACAATATGCAGAAGCACACAATAATTTGGGAATGGCCTTAGCACAGCAGGGACGCCTGGATGAAGCCATCGAGCATTTTTCCCAAGCCCTGCGGATCAATCCCGAATATGAAAACGCCCGGCGGAACTTGGAAGAGAGTCTGGAAAAAAGAAAGCACCCCGACAAAAATCCACCCCACCAGCAGTAATCTGAGCCGAACTAGTAGAACGCTTCCTAATTACAAAATGCAGAAAATTGTGCATTTATTTCTAAAGTATTTTTGAAATATGCCAATTAAAGCTATAGCTACCGCAGTATGCAAGAATTCATCTGTGCGGTTTTTAAAATCCGGAGAAATTATCTCACAAATCAATTCAAGTATCTGAATTAATATTAATTTAAATGAAGAAAGTATGCTTCAAAGATCAAAATTGAAACCGTGTAAAAATTGTCAAAAACCGGTTACGCGGCAAGAAAAAATTTGTCCTTATTGCGGACAAAAGTTGAAAAATGGATATTATCCAAAACTGATCATCGGGTTCATGCTTTTAATCCTACTTAGTACGTTAGCCATTCCCACCAAAAGCAATCTCGAAAAAGAAAGACAAAAGATTGCCACTGCTGTCGCCGACCAGCTCGACCCGCATGAATTAGCAAATATATTCAACAACAGAAATGAACACACACAAAGCGAACTACTGAATAAAGAGAAAGAGATCACCGGAAAAATTATAGAATGGCAACTGAAGGTTTTTGTAGTTACGAAAACGCCCGATAATTATCGCATAGTCACACATCCGACCATTGAGACTCCCGGAACTTTGCTGACCGTTTATCCTCAAAGTGATGAAGAACCCAAGTATCTAGAGGGTCTCAAAGCGGGCCATAAAATCAAAATTAAAGGTAAAATTGCTGGTACGCTGCAAGGAAGAATTAAAATTGATCCAGCGTTTTTAATTTGAATGGATTTAAAATTTGATCTTCCTAAAATGGATCCAGTTTATCCGCTTTCTTAATTTGTTCCAATAAATGCGAATATTCTATACTCCAATATTCTACTAGGCAGAGTACATTAAAATTATCTGCTCTCAAGCTACATTCGATCGTTGTACTTTGGGTTTTCCAGAATGCAAAATATTCTAAATGCCCTAAGCTAAGGGCAAGTCCCCATTTGTTGCGAACATTTCTATAGGTGTCATTTAGCCAGTTCGTGGTTTCTTTGTTTGGCTGCCCATACTTTTGCATTAATGCGTCTTTAAATTCAAAGTAAGTTTGCATGAAATGTTGGGAATTTAGATAATTTTCATCTAATTTGTATAATGACCCGATGAGCTTATTTTGAGCGAATAAATAAACCAACTCAATGTTTTTTCCTAAAATTTGGGTTTTATACTTAATCGAATTTTCATCTTTTTCAATTGGATCTGTTTTTATTTCAGAGGCGATCACTTCTTCTTCGGTCATACCCCATCTGGTATATCTAAAGTTATAATTTTCGCCCCAACTTAATTTGCATTGCATACCTAGGCTTATTAAACAAACAAACCATAAAAGTTTTCTAAACATCACAAGCCTCATTAAATTAAGATATTGAACTTAGCTGATAACATTATAAATTAAGTAAAACTCCCACACAACGACTGTCATGAAGACCACAATAATAATATAAAATAGCGAACGGGTGTAAACCTTAATTATCCGCAGAAATATATTCCTGAAGATTAACAGATTGATTACCCCGATGCTGGTCAACGTGTATTTGACAGCTAAAAACGTGTAAGGTCCGATCTTGAGATAATATGCCATAATCGGATTCATTTCGGTAGCGCCATTGTCCATTAAAATTAGCGTTAATAAGGCGTCGACTACGCTCAGGAACAAAATGATAACGATCAACGCGAAAAGAATTGAACTATATCGATCAACATAAAAGCGCTTATGCGTATCATCTTTGCGCCGGATTGTCTCTCTTTTGCCGCCGGTAAACAGGGAACGAATATTCATTCCGCTTTGGTTGCGCCGATCTTTTCCCGACCTTCTATCAAGGTTAAATCTATATCTTATAAAGCCATTCATTAAGGGATACGGATACGTGCCGTTAGATATCTTCATTGCTCATTAATTGTTGGGTCAGTTTCTCATTGATGTCTTGGTTTTTGACGCGCTTTAATGATTTATGTCCCTACTTTTTCTTTCTTCTCAATACCTTCATAAATTTTAGGCCAACTCCCGTATTATCAAAACGCACCACTTCGCCTTTTAACATCACTCCCTTATCAATCTTGGTTCCCGGAATAACAAGTCGAATTATTTGCCCAATTAAAAAAGTATCTTGGGTTGAAATAAATACTCCGCCCTGGCTGATATCATGAATTAAACCCTTGTAGTATTGGTTTTCTGAAGCGAAAAAAACCGGTTTGAGATATGACTTTCTGGCATGTTTTCGCATCTCTTGCCTAACCTGAATTTTTCTAGCCGGCAGATCTGGTTCCTTTCCCACAAAAAGAATATGAACGCCGTAACCAAAATTGAATAAATCATTTTTTAACTCCCTTTGCCACCTTATTTCTGCTCGAAAATACTGGGATGCTTTTGATGAAACCGCAGAAGAAGAGATGCTGTAAGGGGAATCCTCGATCCCGATTAAAATTTCTGCTCCCAAATCCAGGACAACATCGGTCTCCAGATACATCCCGCTTTTGCTGTAGTTAACCATTCGGGCTCTGTAAACAAAACCGTCTTCCAAATCTTCCACCATAACGGGAACTTTAAGCGCATTGCGTAAATGTCCTCTTTTTTCTAGATATTGAACCAATTTTAACCTCGCCGAATTAGACGGTTGTGTTATGGGCCATTGATCACTCAGGCTAATGCTCTGGATTAAACAATATGCAAGTGTCAATTTTCATCAAGGTTTTAAAAATCATCGATATATTTATTTGCTTAGTGCAAAAATCGTGCAAAAACAATATGTTATATAAATATGTAAAATATATTAGAAATTACAGCCACATATCCTGATTCGGATATAATTGAAGTT
>Ga0209536_100008517_pt1 | contig 15367 bp, 11 predicted proteins | sample DeeMarSeWOR28_12_FD_187461 | JGI IMG/M metagenome (GOLD analysis project Ga0209536, IMG submission 187461) | Marine sediment microbial communities from White Oak River estuary, North Carolina - WOR-2-8_12 (SPAdes) (version 2) | ecosystem: Environmental > Aquatic > Marine > Intertidal zone >...
TATAACCAAATGATACGCTGTGAACTACCGGAACCTGAGTGGCGCATTCCCAAAATGGTTCTTCTTCACCAGCCCAGACAGTCATGGTGCCTTCTCCAGGGGCTTTGTTGTGGCTCATAATACTTTTCTCCTTTTTTCTTAATTTATAATTCGATTGTTATCATTTCTTCTATACCGCCATAAATCTGCACTTTCAAACGAATATAGTTTTATGTCCCTTACGTAATACAAAATCATAGACATTTCGTTTATAGATTCCGTCTTCAAATCTAAACTCAAGGGTTGGTATTATGGTCGGAATGCATCTCTTCAATGGGTTTCCCGTCCCTAAAACCTTGACCTCCTTTTTGTTCAACACTTTCACTAAAGACGATGAGTTAGATTGTTTTATATGAATGCTTATTCAAATAGCCAGATGATACAAGATTTTCAATCTGTCTACCTCATCATCACCTCTCTCTTTAGAACTCTGGTAATTTCTCAGTAAGTGTTGGAGCCTAAATTCTACAACCATCGCATGGTCACTCATATCTGAAAGGCTGTTTGTTGGTTCCTGCTGTTATTGACATTCCCCACAATGTGGTATAAATTAAGGGCGATATACTTTCGCTTTAGAGTAGCAGATAATCAGTCATTTGACTGGCCATGTCGCATTAGAGTGTCCCAGTGTCCTATAATTATAGAACTTTACGGATGATTCGGGATAATTTTAAACGCGCAAAACACCTAAAATCACAAGATTTCATAAATCAATCAAACAATATGCGATATTCGCGATGTTTTTTAGGTACGTGATTTTTAAGCTCATCTAATATGCATTTGATTTTTCGGTTATAAACATATCTTTCAATTTCAAAATATTACGAAACTACATCATCCATTTTACGTTATTGGCACAACTGTTGCTCTCTTATTTTCAAAAATTCACTTAAAAAGGGTAAAAATATGGACCAGCCTAGTAATGCCAAATGCAAAAATACAAAGCTGCTTGTAGACGCCATGAAACTAGCAGATAAAATGCTGGTGATGGCCCAAAATGGTGTGCCCGAGTGTGAGGACGACAGTTGTATGATGATTTACGGAATTATCAGGGATTGCGGCTACAAAATTCGGAAAACTGTAGAACAGGAGCAATTTATTGATATTGCGAAGATTGAGCATCGCCAGATTTTGCATTAGTGAAGATCTCCGCCTACAAAGCCTCAACTAAATCGGGCCTACAATATTTCTATAGACTCCGAAATTGGTAAAATATATTTAGGGGTAAATTAGTCAAAAAAATAAAATCATTCTATATCCAAAATGATCAGGTTAAAGTCGTAGCCTTTAAACGATGAGCGATCTTGAAAAAATACTTCAGGATAATTCTTTTACAAGTCAATTGATAGATGCTTTGCCATGTGGAGTTCTGATTATCAATGAAGATGGTAAAATAGTGGCATTTAACAATGTGATCGAGCATATCTTCGGTGTTAAAAATGCAGAGGTGATCGGGGAAGGCTTTGGTAAGGCATTGTGTTGTATCAATTCTTGTGAGGACAAAGATGAATGTGGATCTACTAATGGGTGTGGGGAATGCGGGGTCCGCAAACTGGCTTTGATGGCACTTTACAGCAATCAGAAGAAGAGAAGGCGTATTTCGCTTCAGGTAAACGTCAATCGTCATATCAAGGACGTCAGCTTTTTAATCTGTGCATCACCTCTCAAATTTAGGAATAATCGACTCGGCATTCTCACCATAGAAGATATTACCAATTTAAAATCCATCCTTCCCCCGCGCAGCGAAGAGGGATTCCGGGGGATTGTCGGCAACGACGAAAAAATGAAGGCGTTATGTGGGACGGTAAAACAGATCTCGCAAACGGACGCTCCAGTGTTGATTCAGGGAGAAAGCGGAACCGGCAAAGAGTTGGTAGCGCTGGCCGTTCACAAAGAAAGCCGGAGAGCTCAAAGTCGATTCGTAACGGTCAATTGCGGGGCTCTGCCACAGGGCCTGCTGGAGTCCGAACTGTTTGGACATGTCAAAGGCGCCTTTACCGGAGCGCTTTATGACAGAAAGGGACGTTTCGAACTGGCGGATAGCGGTACCATATTTCTAGACGAGGTAGCCGAATTGAGCCCCGAGATGCAGGTTAAATTTTTACGAGTTCTGCAGGACGGCAGCTTTGAGAGGGTAGGAGCGACGCGTCCTCAAAGGGTGAATGTACGCGTTATCAGCGCAACCAACGTCAGTCTGGAAAAGGCAGTTGCTCAGGGAAAATTTCGCAAAGATCTTTACTACCGCTTGTGTGTCATGCCAGTGACCATACCTCCCTTGCGCGAGCGTCGCGCCGACATCGAACTGCTGGCGAAACATTTCTTAAAAGAATTCGGCGAAGAGTTGTATTACACCAATGTTAAACTTTCGCTCGAGACTCTTTCTATCTTCCAAACACATGATTGGCCGGGCAATTGCCGGGAGCTGCAGAATGTCATTCAATACGCGCTGGTCAAATCTCAGGGAGATGAAATCGAACCCGAACATCTGCCGGCAACTATTTTTGCGAATGAAAATTATGGATTTGTGCGGCACCATCGCCCATCCAAGCTCAGTGAAGAACTTGTAATCGAAGCTTTGCAAAAAGCCGGCGGCAACAAGCGTCGCGCCGCTGAATTCCTCGGGGTCTCCAGATCTACCCTATATCGATTTTTCGACAAGCAAGAAGAGAACTCAAAATCCTCTTAAAAAATTCTATCCCACTAGCTTTTTTTCATGACTGCATCATCTAATTTGGTTTGGATTTATTTTTAAAATGTCCGACAGGATGTGTCCCAGTGTCCTTTCCCTTTCAATGAAACAGGCCAGAAGTTGCCATTGAGAAGCTTTTACTTAACTATTTGAAATAACATACTAATATTTATACAAGACGCGCTTTCTTATATCCCATGTGTGTCCCGTATTTATTTCGGACGCTTATAGCCATGGTTTGTTCTCAACAGTTTTGTGTAAAATAATGTCAATTTTATCGGTACCTTATTAATATTAAGAATATCGTAATGTCCGGTTGGTACTGATATTGCTTTCCTGTATATCAAACTAAAGCCTAAAGGATTTCTGGATGAAAGAGAAGTTAAACAGAGAAGCGTTTGAACGAAAAGTTAAGAAATCTGAATATATGGCTGCTGATTGCAAAGAAAATTTTCCAGATTCCACTGGTACAGCAAAAAATATCAGTGTATGCAAACAGCCTGAAGAAGAAAGCCGAGAAAGCATAGAGCAACTGCGGGCAGAGCGAGATTTCTTCAAAGAGGTAATCTCCGCTGTATCTCATCCTTTTTATGCAATAGATGCTAATGATCACAAAATTCTTATGGCGAACCAGGCCGCAATTAATCTTTTCGGAGATCTTTCTGATCATCCGTTTTGCTACTCATGGACACATGGTCGGTCGACGCCTTGCTCCGGCGAAGATCATCCCTGCCCATTAGAAATAATTAAGAAAACAAAACAACCCCTGGCGGTAGAACACACCCATTATGATAATCAGGGGCAACCCTCGAATTTTCAAATTCATGCTTACCCGCTTTTGGGTCCCAAGGGCAACGTCAGCAAGATCATCGAATACACTTTGGAAATTACAAAATTCAAAAGGATGGAAGAGGCACATCGGGAGACAGAACAACGCTATCATGAAATCATTGAAAACGCTCACGACATTATCCAAAGCACCAGGCCGGATGGTACTTTGGCCTTTGTTAATCAAGCATGGCATGAAGCCTTAGGGTACACAAAAGCCGATCTGAAATCGCTAAATCTATCTGATATTATTCATCCCAATGCATTACCGCAGTACATGAAATTGTTCGCTCGGGTTCTGGCGGGGCAAAGCGTTACTGAAATTGCCGCTACTTTCGTAGCCAAGGATGGCAGAAAGATATTTGTAGAGGGTAATGTGAGTCCGCGGAAATTAAATGGTAAAGTGATTTCGACGCACGGCATTTTTCGCAATGTAACTGCGCGCAAGCGGGCCGAAGCGGCACTTTGGGAAAGCGACAAAAAGTATCGAAATATACTGGAGAGCATTGAAGATGGTTATTATGAGGTCGACAGATTCGGGAATATGACCTTCTTCAACGATTCGCTATGCATGATATTTGGCTACTCTGAAAACGAATTGTTGGGGATGAATTTTAGGCAATACATGGATGAAAAATTTGCCCGGAAAGTGTTTAAGACGTTCAATCAAGTGTACCTGACCGGAAAACCTGAGAAAGCATTTGACTGGCAGATTGAAAGAAAAGACGGTGCCAAACGTTGGATTGAGGGTTCCGTATCCTTAATAACCAATGCAGAAGGTTCAGCTGCTGGTTTTCGTGGCATAATTCGAGATGTCACCGATCGTAAGTTGGCAGAAGAAAAACTGGCCATGTATAGTAAACACCTAGAAAAGATCATCGCAGACCTGAACGTGGCACAGGAGGTGCAACAAAATCTCTTGCCGCGCCACCCCCCCAAGGATAAATACTTTGACATTGCGGGCACCAGTCTGTACTGCGATGAAACAGGCGGAGATTATTACGATTATATTAGATTGCCCTGGTTAGGTTCTAATGTTCACGCAATCGTAGTTGGTGACGTCAGCGGCCACGGTGTCTCATCTGCTTTGCTGATGGCCAGCGTAAGAGCCTATCTCAGGGGAAGGACCTTGCAACCAGGATCAGTTGCCGAAATTCTCTCCGACGTAAACCGGCTTGTTTCGGCCGATACACTGGAAACGGGTCAATTCATGACTCTTTTTTTCCTTGTGATTGATGCTCAGACCGGTCGGCTTACCTGGGTTCGGGCAGGCCATCATCCAGCCCTTTTCTACTCCCCATTTGCGGGGTGTTGCGGTGAATTAGGGGGTGAAGGCCTTCCCTTGGGTGTAACGGGGACCTGGAAATATAAAGAGTATAACGCGACTGCTAAGCCGGGTGAAATATTTATCTTAACCACAGACGGGGTATGGGAAGCCCAAAATGATAAAGGGGAAATGTTTGGCAAGAAAAGGTTCAAAGAGCTCATTGGCAAAAATGCCGCTCTGGGGGCTGAAGACATCCGTGAGTCAATAATCGAGGCGGTGGCAACCTTTCAGGGAAAAACCCCGCAGGATGATGACATTACGCTTGTGGTTTTAAAATATTTGTAAAAACATAATTTTGCTGAATTGTAGATTGCGCATGACAAACCTACACTTTTTTATGTGTTGGTTTTGTTCACATAGCGTGCCTCCTCCCATACTCTGGTAAGACACCTAATTTATTGCAGCTTACTGCTGCCAATCTTATACATTCATGAAACCTCAAGCCAGCCAGCAATAGCCGCATCATGCAGCAAGGCTTGTTATCAAAGGTCAATATTCCGCCCAGCCCTTTTTCCTGAGTTTAGCTGATGCTTATATAATTTGAGTCCGTAAGGACAAACACCGGCGCAAATTCCACAATTGTATCCATTGTGAAATTGTAGGTAATGTTTCTTCTTCCAAAGATCGCAGGCATGTGCATCAAGAATTTTTTCTCGAGCAATTCCAGGTTGCCAGCCCTCACCACTTAATGCACCGGCTGGGCATGCTTCCACACAGCGCATGCAGGTGCCACAAAAATTACGTTGCATAGTGGGAAATCTCCCTTGATATTCACCTTATCGGTGCGATCTGAAGCAGCCAATGGCTGACCTCTTTTTCCCCGAGAATTCAGTTCGTCCGAAAGCTTAACTGATAATGCATTTATAAGATCATTCACCCTGGCATATTCATTAGCATAAGCCTTGTTGGGCCCTTTTTGGATGCTGGCCATAATTTGGGGCGACATTGGCCAGGCAAATGAAATTGCGATTGGAAACCCTTCGCCGTTATGATCATCAGGCGTCGTGAATTCATGCAGGGCGGCTGCACCCCATGAGGTAATTTCATGTGCCTGCATCCAAGAGGTTAGCCAAGGCGGATAAGGCTGCGGCGTCGCGGACATTTCAGTAAATCCCTTGTGTTTATACTCTTGTCTAATTAAAATGGTGTAATTTAATTAAAAATCTAATGGGAAATCCAAGTTCAAGAATTCTCGAAGCGCCCTAATTTACAATGCATACGCAAGTCTTCAATATTTTGCAAGGGCCCCAATTATGTGCAACGTGCCTGTTTAAAACATAGGGAATGTTTCGGTTGGATTATGTATTAGGCAGAGCAATCTTGAATTACAATAATGTCATAAAAGTTATGCTAACCTAAAAAAATAGGCGATCCAAATCTGTTACCTAGCCGACATCCACAATTCAGCCAAAGTGTGGGTTGTGCGTATACCTAATATCAATCTGTAATCAAAATAAAGACGATAGTTTCAATTGGGATATTCTGAATCAAAACTGAACACCTGAGATTATTTGAGCCCAGCCTTTTTAAGGGCTTCAAGCTCGCGCTGCATGTGGGCGGGATTCCCAAAGGGCTGACTCTGTTTAAAAAACGCCAGTGTCAAGCTCGGATTGATCTTGAGCGCTTTAGCTATAAGATCCTGGGCTTCATCCTGCCTGCCAGAAGCAACATAAAGTCCGGCCAGGTGGAGCAATGCCCATTCTTCTGGATAGTCACTTTTTCGGCTACGATCATAAAGCTGCTTGCTGGTTGCAATTGCCTCTTCATATCGCCCCAAAAATGCATAACTCCTGGCCAAAGGACTGAGATAAAAAGCTGGGTAATACGGACTGAGACGCATTGCTTTCTCTGTCAGCGCAATCGCTTCCTCGAACCGTCCTGAAAAGAACATTATTTGGGCCAAGTGCGCATGACCAATAGAAAAGTTTGGATCGAGTGAGATGGCCAGCTTTCCCTCAGCGATGGCCTTATTATGCTGTCTTTGAAAGAGATAAATCAGTCCCAACATTATATGTACGGAAGCACTTTTATCATCAAGGGCCAAGGACTTCTTCGCAAGTTCATGAGCTCGTTTGAAAGAATCCACTGGGGACTCACTCCACCCATACGCCGCATCTACCGTATGGGTAGCACCCAGCCATACATAAGCAAGCAGATGTCCGGGGTCAAGCTTTATAGCTGTCTCCAAAAGCTCGCGTGCCTTGATGTTATCCTCCTTATTAAATTTATCAAGAAGGTAGTTTCCTCTGACCCCATAACTCCACGCCTCTAGATTATCTGTGGATTTTGCATACACACGAGCTTGCTCTCCAGAAGTTAACTCCACCTGGAGCGAGACTACGATCTTTTTTGTGATCTCATCCTGCAAGTCAAAAAGCTCTCCCATTTTTCGGTCATACTTTTCCGACCAGAGGTGATGACCTGATAGGGCATCAATTAATTGCGCCGTGACCCGCAGCCGGTCGCCGGATTTCTGAATACTGCCTTCCAGGACATACCGAACTCCAAGCTCCTCGGCTACTTGTTGGACTTTCACGGGTTTTTCCTTATACGTAAAGGTTGAGTTGCGAGCAATGACAAACATTTCCGATATATTGGACAAAGCCGTAATAATGTTTTCCGTGAATCCGTCCCCAATGTATTCCTGTGCAGAGTCGCCACTCATGTTGGTAAAGGGCAGAACGGCAATGGAAGGCTTCTCTGGCAGCGGAAAGGCCATACTCTCCATTTTCGCTTTGGGCACCTTTTTCGATGCAGCACTCGGAAGCGCGAGCACTCTATATACAGGCACTGCCTCTTCAATGTTTTTTAAAGTTTTATGGCCCACAAATTGATACTCAATATTTAGCTTTTTCTTGACCTGGTCATAAACAACACCAGAGATGCAAATTCCGCCCGGCTCGGCCAAAGACTCAAGGCGTGCGGCCAAATTGACACCATCTCCGTAAATTTTCCCACTCTCCTTGATGATATCGCCGAGGTTGACCCCGATACGAAACTCCATTCGGCGGTTGTCAGGAATATCGGCGTTCCTTCGTTTGATCTCCTCTTGGATCTTTATGGCGCCGGTTACCGCTTCCACAACACTGCCAAACTCAGCCAATATATTGTCACCGGGAGAATCTATAACTCTGCCGCCATTTTGTTTAATGATTTCATTTATCAGAACACGATGAACAGCCAATGCACGAACGGTGGCTTCTTCGTCATCTCGCATCAGGCGGCTGTATCCAACGACGTCCGCACTGAGGATGGCGACAAGTTTGCGTTTTAAGCTTTGCTCTGACATGGTGTTCGACCAAATTTTCAGTCTTTAGAACACACGTAATTGGGGTGACTCATACTACTTCAACACCCATTCGATCAATGAACTGCACCATTCGGTTTTTAACTCCTACTACATCTTTGCAATTCGCCTAATGCAATCCTGCCGTCTGAAGCATGTTCTTTACCTGCTCCAGTATTTTCGGATCTTTGTATGGCTGTGTTTCAGCATACTTTTTAAGCGTAAAATCAGGTTTGATCCGCTGAACCGCAGAAGCTGCTTTGGAGGCCTCCGCGTATCGATGTAATGCTGCGTTAGCGCCTGCCAGGATTAAAAAAGCATCCAGGCTATCCTTATCACTCTTGAGGACTTCTTTGGCTGATTGGATTGCTTCTTCATATCGGCCGCTGCCGTATAAAGCAGCGGCAAGCGTTTTTTGGAAAAAAGGAGGGTAGACAGGTGCAAGACGAATTGCAAATTTGGCAAGATCGATCGCTTCTGTCGGCCTGCCCAGATAGGTAAGGATATTGGCCTTGGCCACATAGGAGAGATCACAACTCGGACGAGCGAAAACCGCCTTTTGGACTGCCTCCAGCGCCTTATCATGTTCGCGCTTATAAAGGTGTATTTGAGCCATCACGAGATGAGACAATCCAGTAAAATCCTCCAGGTCTTCAGCCTTTTTGGCCAGTTCGATTGCCCGCTCCAGTGAAAATGCGATATCTTCGCTTAGCCCTTGATCTACCGACCACCAATGGGCCCATGCCGCTAGCGCATATCCGAAAGAAGATTCAGGTTCCAACCGCATTGTTTCTTCAAACATTTGCTGGGCTTCCTTAATATCGTCTTTCGTTGAGCCAAAAAGTGCCTCCCAACCGCGATAGTAGTATTCAAGAGCCTCCGGGTCCCGAATGGCTTTTCGTATGGTATGGGCCATTTCTCCAGTCACAAGCTTGATGTCCATAGCTTCGACGATCTTTCCGGTAATTTCATCCTGAACCGCAAAAATATCGTCTATCTTTCTATCATAACGTTCAGCCCAGACCTGGCGCCCTGTAGCTGTTTCCAATAGTCTGGCAGTGATTCGGATGCGACTGCCTTCTTTTCGAACCCCTCCATCCAAGACATGACTAACACCAAGTTGACGACCGAGCTCCCGTACAGAAGGAGCTTGTGATTTGAAACTAAACATTGAGATTTCACTGATAAGAAAAAGTCCGGGAATCTTCACCAAAGCAGTCATAATGTCCATGGTTAAACCGTCGCTGAAATAATCCTGTTCGGAATCTGCACTGAGATTGACAAACGGAAGAACCGCAAGGGAAGGTTTCTGCGGAAGTGGTGGCGAAATCTCTTGATCAGGGATTGCTTCAGTCACCAAAGAGGTTGCCTCAGTTTCTTGCTCAATCACCTTGTATAATCTCACCGGCGTGGAGATATTCTTAAGGGTTTTCGTTCCAATGTCAACAAAACCAATATCCAGTTTCTTGTGAACTTGGGTGTAGACAAACTCTGAGACACAAATGCCGCCGGGTTCTGCGAGCCCCTCTATACGCGACGCTATATTTACCCCATCACCATATATCACATCCTGATCAATCAAAATTTCGCCTAAATCGATACCAATGCGCAAATGCATTTGTCGATTTTCATGAAGCCTGGCATTTAAGTGGTAAAGGGTATTTTGAATTTTCACTGCACAACCCACAGCATCGAGAGCACTTGAAAACTCAGCCAACATATTGTCGCCAATAAAGTCCACCACTCGACCTCCATTTTCGTGCACCTGTGTACTTATTTTGTCCCGATAGGCTGACAGAGTGCGAACAGTCGCAACCTCATCTTGGGCCATAAGTCTACTGTAGCCAACCACATCTGCACTTAGAATGGCGGCGAGCTTGTGTTTAAAACCTTCTTCTGGCATGACGTTTTCCCGCGAATTAAGAATCAATAACGAAGTCGGAAGGAACAATTCAGTCGGTAGCTAAGTATTATAAATAACCATAGGCGCTGAGGAGGTCAAGCACATTCAAATTCAAGGGAGGGTGGATACTTCAATAAAGGAGTGTTAATAAAAGTCGCACGGTTCCGGAAAACCTTGAAAATCATCTGAGTTTAGTGGCGCGGTACTTGCTATAATCTTTGTTTCATACCCAAATCCAAACTTAGAAAGTTCAAATGGAGCAAAACATAGAATATCGGTTCAGGCCATTTTCGATCTGAATTTTAGATTAGGCATGAAAATCTATTCTTTTTAACCGACTAATTTTGTTTATATAGCGTGCTTGAAGGTGGAATTTGGAGGCACTGAAAATTTTTTGGATTTGTTGACGAAATATGAAATTTTGGGACTCTGTAAATAAGGCGAATCTCTTTTTATTTTTCTTGACATGTAATGCGTATAAAATATATCTAATTTAAACGGTATGTCCTTCTTTAGGAAATAAATTAAATTCAGCATGAACCCAAACAAAAGGAGGTAATATTATGAAAAAACTGGGGTTATTCTTTATTTTTGGATTGGTGTCTGTATTTTTATTAATCGGGGTCGCCGTAGCCAAGGAAACGGTGGTTGTTTACACCTCATTGGAAACTGAAGAGACTGTCGAATATCTCAAAGTTGCTAAAAAAGAGTTGCCCGATCTGGACATCCAGGCCATCCGTCTTTCAACCGGAGAGCTCGGAGCACGGATGCTGGCCGAAAAAGATAATCCACAGGCGGATTGCGTCTGGGGATGGGCTGTGACAAATATGGCAGGATTTGTCGAAAAAGGAATGCTGGTCCCATATAAGCCAAAAGGCTGGGAAAAGATCCCCGCTAACTTTAAGGATCCGGCTGGCTACTGGACGGCCATCGATTTATATGCTGCTGCTTTGGTGCCCAACACAAAAGTCTTAGAAGAAAAAAATCTGCCGATGCCCAAGGGCTGGAATGATCTACTGAATCCGGTATACAAAGGAATGTTGATTATGCCGAACCCGGCCAGTTCCGGAACGGGATTTTTGCAGGTAGCCAGCCTCCTGGTTCTGTTGGACCCGGACTATAAAAACAAGCCGGTAGAACAGAATAAGGCCTGGGATTTTCTCAAAGAATTGGACAAAAACATGGGGCAATACATCAAGAGCGGGTCTAAACCGGCAAAACTAACGGCTGCTGGAGAATATGCGGTGGGCTGCTCTTTTGCGTTTGTGTATTCTTCATTGAAAAAGAGAGGATCTCCAGTTGCCCTGGTGTTGCCTGAAGAAGGCGTCGGTTTTGAGCTCGAGTCGAATGCCCTGTTAAAGGGGGCCAAGAATGAAGCTGCTGCCAAGAAATTTTTGGACTGGGCCATCAGCAAAAGCGCCATGGAAGAATATGCCAAATTTAAGCTTGGCGTAACCTATCCGGGTATTGCTGGACCCAAGGATTTACCTGCATTGGACACCATTAAACTGGCCCCGATGGATTTTCCCTGGCAATCAAAAAATCGTGAAAAAATACTTGAAGTCTGGCAGGGTCATTTCCTGAAATGATGCCCAAGACATTTTAACTATTTAAAAAACTTCATAAATCCTCTTCGGAGGATTTATGAAGTTTTTTTAAGGATTGCTTTCATGGAAACCACCTCCAAACAGCTTGTTTTAGAAAACATAAGTAAAAACTTTGGTTCGTTGGTTGCCGTCAAAGATGTTGATCTTGTGATAGAACCCGGTGAATTTATATGCTTTTTAGGCCCGAGCGGATGTGGCAAAACCACACTTTTGAGGATCATTACCGGATTTGAGCAACAGACAACCGGGGATGTCGTTTATGATGGAAAAGTAATCAATGATATTATTCCGCAAAAAAGGGATTTTGGAATTGTCTTTCAGTCTTATGCCTTGTTTCCCAATATGACCGTCCACCAAAACATTGCTTTTGGTTTAAAAATGCGCAAAATGCCGTCAACACTGATTGATGAAAGGGTCAGTGAAATTTTACAACTCGTAGGGTTATCAGAATGGGCAACCCATTATCCTTCACAGTTGAGCGGCGGACAGCAGCAAAGAGTGGCGTTAGGCAGAGCCCTGGCAATAAAACCGAAGGTGTTGTTGCTGGATGAACCTTTAAGTGCCCTTGATGCCAAAATTCGGGTACGCCTTAGAACGGTCATCAAAAAGCTACAGGAAGAACTTGGGATTACCATGATCTATGTCACCCATGACCAGGAGGAAGCACTGGCACTCGCTGACCGGGTTGCCATTATGCGGGAGGGAGAAATCAGACAGATCGGTTCTCCTTTTGAAGTCTATAAAAAACCCAAAACAAGTTTTATTGCAGAATTCGTAGGCACCTCCAATTTTATAACCGGAACAAAAAGAAACGGCAAAGTTAAATTCGGGCAACTGGAATTAACCGTTGCCAACCTCGAAGAAGTTGACAGCGAGACGGTTTATCTTGCGCTTCGACCTGAAAATATTGAATTGGTCGATGAGAACATCTCAGCTGAAAAATATTTACCTTCAAATATTGTTGAAGTTGAGGCGGAGGTGATTAATTTTCTCGGTGCTGTTGTGAGAGTCACCTTTATCCTTGAAGGAGAGGAAATGATCGTGGATCTTCCGGAGAAAGAGTATGAGAAAATTAATTTAAAAAGAAAGGATAAATTTAAACTCTATTTTCCACCGGAAGCGTTTCATGTTTATGGTGAGCTGTTCAGGAAACTGATATAGAAAAAAGGAGCTTCTCAATTAGTCCGGTGAATAACTGCTCGATTCCCGTCTTCGAGGCTGTGTCATAATAATAAAAAAATGAATACTCCATCAACCGCAAATGCCATCACAGAAGAATATCAAATTTCAGCCGCAAGAATGGAAATCGATAAATTTATCGTACCCACCGTCACCATTTTTATCGGAATGCTTCTTTGCTTTTTTATGCTTTTCCCCATCTCAGCGATTCTTAAATTGAGTTTTTTTAAAGGCGGCGAGTTCGGTTTGGCCAATTTTACATTTGCCAATTTTCAAAAATATTTTACAACTTCATACACCTTAAACGCGCTCTGGCACAGTCTGTATGTATCGTTTGCTACTACGATTATCGTTACGGTCATCATTTTCTTTTATGCCTATGCCATGACCCGAACAACGATTGCCGGAAAGACTTTTTTCCGAAATGTTATTATGATGCCCTTGGTGGCCCCTTCCATCGTTCAGGCCCTGGCACTGATCTACTTGTTCGGCAGAAACGGCCTGATTACTGCGCATCTTTTGAAAACCAGCTGGAGTATATACGGGGCGACTGGAATAATTGTTTCAGAAGTGCTGTATTGTCTGCCCCATGCTTTTGTGATCTTATATACAACACTTTCGGCGGTGGATATCCGCCTGGATGAGGCAGCGGAAAGTTTAGGGGCAACACCCTTCAAAGTGTTTACCCGCATAACGGTTCCATCTGCCAAATACGGAATTTTCAGCGCGGCCGCCTTAACCTTCAACCTGACCATTACCGATTTTGGCAATCCGGTGGTCATTGGTGCGGATTACAATGTTCTGGCTACCGAAATCTATGCTCAGGTAACCAATCTCTACCGCTTTGATCTTGGGGCCACCATCAGCATTATTCTGCTCGTGCCCTCAATTATGGCGTTTATGTTAAATTATTATATCTCCCGCAAGACATTTGCCATGATCAGTGGCGCTGCCCAGCCTGTCATTCCTCCCTCCCGGCCATTGAAAAAGATATCTTACACAATCTATTGCAGCCTGGTAACTTTCGCAATCATTCTGGTATTTGCCACCGTGATTGTTGGCTCTTTTATAAAAACATGGCCCTATGACTGGTCCTTGACGCTCAAGCATTACAGTTTCCCCTCCCTCGGGGGGTATTCCGCCATTTGGACCAGTTTTTGGGTTTCCTTAATCGTTGGTATTGCCGGAGCATTCATTACCCTGGTTGCCGGCTATATAATGGAAACGCGCAAGCCTTTTTTTAAACGAACGATTTATCTTTTGTCGGTCATGCCGGCGGCCATTCCCGGCCTGGTAATGGGATTGGGCTATATCCTGGCCTTTAACAAGCCATATTATATTTTTTACGGTACCCCCTGGATAATTGTCATCAATATCGTCATCTGCAATTTTACCCTGGGTATCCTCTCCAGCATTTCCAATTTAAGAAATATCGATCCATCCATCGAGGAAGCATCCATTAGTTTAGGCGGGGATACCTTTCGAACGTTTTTTAGAATAATTTTTCCGCTATCAAGGGTCGCCTTTTTTCAAAATTTCGTCTACTTTTTTATGCGCTCAATGACCACCATTAGTGCCGTGATATTCCTGGTCTCCGCTACGGTTCACCTGGCTGCGATTGAAATTATCATGCTGGATAATGATGGGTGGACTGCAAGTGCCAACGCGATGTGTACCTGTATCATTTTGATTGTGCTGGTTATGCTGGGTATTTTGCAGATTGTCGCCAAAAAGACGGGCAGACGGCCGGAAGGACTGGTGGCGGAAGTGTAGTTCAGAGGTTCTGGGTTCAGGGTTAAGAGTTCAAAGGTTCTGAGGTTCTGAATTAACATCAAAACTGAGCCATTGATTGATGAACTCTGACGGGAAAACGTATGAAAATAGAACGATTTGAGGATATTGAGGCATGGCAATTAGCCCGAAAGCTAACGCGCAAAGTTTATAACCTGACAAAGAAGCCCGAGTTTGCTCGCGACTTCGGCCTGAAGGGACAAATTCAGAAGGCTGCAGGTTCATCCATGCACAATATTGCGGAAGGATTCGATTCGGAGACAAACCCGGAGTTTATTCGTTTTCTCCGGTATGCTAAGCGGTCTTGCACCGAAGTCCAAAGTGAGCTTTACGTGGCGTTGGATCAACAATACATAACGAATGACGAGTTTCAGGATGTGTATGATTATGCCGGACGTACGCGCGCAGCCATCCGAGGTTTCATCAAATACTTAATAGGTTACAAACGTGTTCAACCAAAGAAAAACAACCTTGAACCCAGAACCTCTGAACCTATGAACCCTGAACCTCTGAACCTATGAACCTTTGAACCCAGAACCTTTGAACCTTTGAACCCTGAACCTCTGAACCTTGTGAACCCTGAACCTATGAACCTTTGAACCCAGAACCTATGAACCTATGAACCCTGAACCTCCTAACGTTTTAATACATGAATCGCACGCGGCACCGTAACTTTGACCTTGTCATTTTTGCTAAATTTTTCTGAGCCCATGGGGTT
>Ga0209536_100008518_pt1 | contig 15363 bp, 14 predicted proteins | sample DeeMarSeWOR28_12_FD_187461 | JGI IMG/M metagenome (GOLD analysis project Ga0209536, IMG submission 187461) | Marine sediment microbial communities from White Oak River estuary, North Carolina - WOR-2-8_12 (SPAdes) (version 2) | ecosystem: Environmental > Aquatic > Marine > Intertidal zone >...
CTCGCTGCAAATGAACGGACCGAGAACCACCGAGCGCCCACCAGGGGTCGTGCCCTCGAAGCTCCCGGGGCCCGGGCCCGCGCCGAAGAATCCGAGGCTCGGAAGGCGCTCGCGGAGCCAGTCTGTCTTCGGGAGCCCAGGGATGGTCTCGGCAAACGGAAGAAGTCGGTGCTTGAGATAGCGCTGCACGTTGCCCGGGGTGCCCGGCGCGTCGTACCTCGGAGTGATCGCGAACAACGCATTGTAGAGCGTCGAGTGCCCGTCGACCGTGTCTAGATCGTAGGCGCCGAACACGATCGGCCGCTGAAGACGCATCACCTGGCGGTCGAACTTGTTGGCGCGACCGCGTTGGAGCGTGGACTGGGGTTGGCTGAAGATGCCTGGAAAGGTCGCCTCCGGCCACACGATGATCTCCGGGGTCGGGGTTTGTCCCGCAAGCTCTTCGGTGGGCAGCATGTAGCTCGCGAGCTGCTTCTCGGCGGCGCGCTCGTCTCCGCGCGCCCATGCAAGTCGAACGTCATTCGGCACGTTCCCTTGCACGATGCCGACCTGAAGCGCGCCATCCGCGCGCTCGACGGCGGATGCGAAAGCGCGGTTGCGCGACTCGCCGTAGAAGAGCGCACCGGCCCCGATCGCTCCGATCAGCAGGAGGTGAGGGACAGCCCCGACGAGGCCCGGCTTCCCCGCACGGAGCGCGACCCAGGACCTCCACACCAGGAGGTTCACGAGAACGACTACGAACGTGAGAAGCGGCTCGCCACCGAGGTCCGCGAGCTGACGCAGTCGCTCGGCATCGTGCAGCGCGCAGCCGAGCCCGACATCGAAGAGCCGCGGAATCAAGGTGTCGAGGCCCGTGTAGAGGGCGGCGAGGCACACACAGACCAGCATCGCGGAGCCGACGCTGCGGTCAGCCTCACGAGCACCCCAGCGGACGAAGGGCGCCACGAAGAGCAAATGGGGATGCGCGAAGGTGGCGGCAAAGAGGAGCAACACCGCGGCGCTCCATCCCCAAGACAGCTCGAGGAACTCGTGCGCTGCGGTGGCGACCCAATACGCCGCCGCCAAGCCGATGACGAAGTGGAGCCACCAGCCGATCGTGAGCGCACGCCATGCGCTCGGCTGGCGCCCGAGCGCACAGAACCAAGGGACCAAGGCGACCGAGGCCAGGTAGCTCAGGTCCCATGGAGGCCACGCGGCTGCGAGCAGCAAGCCACTGAGCGCTGTGAGTCCGTAGGCGTAGATGGGCGTGGCTCGTTAGTTGCCCTTACAGGCACCACCCTTGCAGTTGTTGGAGCAGCAGTCCGCGTTGACGGAGCAGGCTTCTTTGTTGGCGGCGCAAGTACCGCCCACACAGCCGCTGGTATCGTAGGCACACGTCCCGCCATCGCAGGCGAGCGTGCCGCTCGAGAACCCGAGGCTCACACAGGTGTCAGCGAGCGGAAGGCCAGCCTCACATTGCTCGCCGCCTTCGACGACACCGTCGCCACAGACGGCTGCAACCGGTGCGCAGACGCGATTGGCAGGCTTACCGCCGGTGCAGTTCCCGACGCCTGAGCAGCACGGCGTGCTCGCGTCGCAGCCGAGGCCATCGCCATCGGCAATGCATGCGACCGCACAGTCGTCCGGACAGCTCTGCTCGGTTTCACTTCCGTTGCAGACGCCATCCCCACATGCGGAACCACAGTCCTCGGGACAGGTGGTCGTTCCTTCGCTGCCGGTGCAGAGCGCGTCACCGCAGACATCGGGGCAATCGGCGTTGCAAGTGGACGGGTCCTCGCTCCCGGTGCAGAGAGCATCGCCGCACACGTCGGGACAGTCGGCCGGGCAGCTCGCAGCAGTTTCGTCGATGTCGCACACCGCATCGCCACAGACCGAGGGGTTGGGTAGATCCGAATATCCGAGCGCGTGGTGAGCGTCGGCGATGTACTGCTGACCAATCGCACCTGGATGGGTCCGGTCGCTCTGAATCATCCCGGAGTTGCTCGGGTTCGGCCACGACGTGGCGACCCCGTTCACGTACTTGATCGCGTCGAGCGGATCTCGGAAGTTATCGCCGCTCGGGTCGAGACAGTTCGGGTCGATCGTGTGGTTGGCGTCGATCTCATCACAGTTCATCGCCGAAATGGAGTCCGCGCACTGGAAGCCCGCCACGGCCGCCGTCGTGCACATGTAGCTGCCTGCATCGAGGAGCAGTGGGTAGAAGACCGAAAAATCGGACACCGAGCCGCAGAAGTCCGCGCGGTCGTTGTCGGGGTCCGGGTAGTAGATGTTCATCGTGCGAATGATCGCATCGGGAGAGGCTTCGGCCGATACCAACGAGATGATGAGGTCCCAATCGGCTCGCCAATCGATCATCGCCTGATTGAGGGCCGCCTGATCGCAGGTCGACTTGTAGCTACTGCGGGCGTCCAGGAAGTCGTTGCCGCCGGCCGACCAGATCACGAGGTCCGCGTTACGGAGCTCGCTGATGTGGTTGTTCATCTCGTCGTAGATCTGGATGGTGGTTTCACCCGACTGGGGCCGCGCCTGCAGATCGACGGCCCATCCGTTTTCCGCAGCCGCAGCATCGGCGTAATACGACGCATACGACTTGATCGAGCAGAAGAGACCGCAATAGCCCGCCATGATCGAGTCACCAAAACCGGACCAACTCTGCTGGGTGCCGCTCCCGGTCGAGTAGCTGAAATCCCCCGCGCCTGCCTTGGCGGTGTCGGGATTGGTCGCGGCGAGCAAGAGCAACAGGACCAGCGCGGCGAGCGAGCGATGCAGCAGACGTGGGACGATCACCATGAAACCTCTCCTTCCATGTTCCGACCGAGGGGCGGACATGCGGGCATGTGTGGGTCCGACGCTCACACAGAAGGGCGGAAAGCGTCAACCGATAAATGCATTGGCCGCAGTGCTGCGCGAGGACGGCGCATGCCGTTCTCGTCGGTAAGCTCGCAAGATTCAACGTGTCCTTCTCGGTGCATGGGAGGCCATGGAGGGGACCCGAGCTGTCACCACGCTCGGGCAGCTCGCGCGGCTGGATGTCGCCTGCTCGAATTGCTGCCATCAACCCCGCGGCGGGCGCTACCGGGGATCTGTCGTTGGACTCGTAGCGCAATGCCTCGTCGTTGACTGTGAGCATGGAGCAGCGGCATTGATCGACATGGATGCGCCGCGAGAGGAGAGACTCATGGTGAAGAACTTCCTGATGGCCCTGCTGGGCGGAGCATTTGCCGTTGCCTTGTGGCTCGCGCCTTGACAAGCGTCAGCCGCCAACTGCAACTTCAACAAGAACGAGAAGATCTCGATGGTCTCCTGGATCATCCCCATCGCCGGAGCGGTGATGACCCCGTTGGCGTGCAAGCGGGACCTCTTCAACAAGAAGGGCAATGAGGGCGCGGCGCTCCCGTCCGAGTATCGCGATCACGCCGACCTTCGATTTCTCGAACGTCGCCGGCAGCGCGCGATCTAGCGGCGACGTCGGAGCTCAGCGCTTGCGCCTTGCCTGTGCAGCGCGCTTGGCGCCGAGCACCACGGCATCCTTGAGGTCCAGGGGAAGCGTCCTGCGAATGTTCTTGAGCGTCTCGGCGCGCAACCTCTTCTTGGACACCGCATGGGCTTCGGGGTCGAGCTCCAAGAGAGCCGCCGCCTTGTCACGCGCCGTCTCGAGCAGCTGATCTACGGGTACCAACGCGTCGATGAAGCCCACCTCCAGCGCCTGCTCCGGCGAGAACTCTTCAGAGAGGGTCACTGCGCGCTCGCGTGCCGCGGGGGTCAAGCGAAGTCGCAGCACCTCGCAGGCGACACGTGGCATCGGCAGGCCGATCGCGACCTCGTTCGCCACGTAGGTGTACGGACCTTGCACGCCAAAGCGGTAATCGCCGGACAACAGCATGAACGCACCCATCGCGTAGGCATGGCCGGGCGACGCGATCACGACGGGCGTTGGAAACGATAGGAGGCGTGCCGTCAGCGCATAACCTGCGCGCAACATCTTGACCGCCTGCACGCCGCCGGCCTTCATCACCTTGAGGTCGAACCCTGCCGACAAGACCCCTTCCCGCCCGGTGATGACCACGGCCGCGCCCTGCTCTTCGGCCCGCTCGAGCGCGGCGTAGATCTCGTCGAACATTGCCGGCGAAAGCGCATTCCGCTTGCCGTCATCCATCGTGAGTGTTGCAACCGACCCGTCGATCTCGAGTGTCACCAGTGAGCTGCTCATGCCCTGACGGATAGCACCTGGCCAGCAATCGCCAATTCGACGCCCCTGCCCAGAGCCGCGACCCTTCCCCTGCAGCTCTCGGGCGTCTGTAGTAGAGTCCGGCGCAAGATGGGCAACGGCGCACACGCTCTGATTCAAACTCTGGTCAACGCCGGCGTTGACACCTGCTTCACCAACCCCGGAACATCCGAGATGCACTTCGTGGCAGCGCTCGATGACGCGGACATGCGAGCCGTGCTCTGCTTGTTCGAGGGGGTGGCCTCCGGGGCCGCGGACGGATACGCCCGCATGGCGGACAAGCCGGCGGCCACTCTCCTGCATCTCGGATGCGGCCTCGGCAACGCGCTGGCGAATCTTCACAACGCGCGCAAGGCACGCGTACCGATGGTCAACATCATTGGAGACCACGCGACTTATCACACCCAATACGACGCGCAGTTGCAGTCGGACATCGAGACGGTCGCCAAGAACGTGTCGACGTGGATCAAGACCACCCCTGAAACGAGCCAGCTCGCAGCCGATGCGGCCGAGGCCGTGGCAGTGGCCCAAGGCCCGCCTGCTCAGATTTCCACGCTCATCTTGCCTGCAGACGTGTCCTGGAATGACGGCGCCGAGCCGGCGCAAGCGCATGCGCCTGCCCAACCGCCGCCGGCGCCGGACGCAAGCGTGCAGGCCATCGCAAAGGTCCTCGAGAATTCAGGCAAGAAGGCGGCGTTGCTGTTGGGCAACCGGGTGCTCCGCGAGGCGGGTTTGTGCGCAGCGTCGCAGATCGCCGAGAAGACCGGCGCCAAGCTCTTCTGCGAGGTCTTTCCGACCCGCCTCCAGCGAGGTGCGGGGCTTCCTGCCGTGGAGCGTATTGCGTACCTCGCCGAGCTGGCCTCGGTGCAGCTCGATGGCTACGACCACTTGATTCTGGTCGACGCCAAGGCGCCCGTGTCGTTCTTCGCCTATCCGGGCAAGAAGAGTTACCTGGTGCCGGACGACTGTACGGCTCACACCTTGGTGCAACCTCACGAAGATGCGTTGGCCTCGCTCCAGGCTCTCGTCGAGGCCGTCGGCGCTTTGGGCGCCGCGCCCAAGCTGCAGAGTGCCGGGCGCCCCCAATTGCCCAAAGGTAAGCTGAACGCCGCCAAAGCGTGTCAGGCGATTGGCGCCTTGTTGCCGGCAAACGCGATCATCTCCGATGAAGCGCAGACCTCGGGTATCAAGCTGCCGACCTTCACCGCGGGCGCGCCTCGCCACGACCTGCTCACGTTGACCGGCGGCGCAATCGGGCAAGGCCTTCCAGTCGCCGTCGGGGCGGCCATGGCCTCCCCGGGTCGTCCCGTGCTCGCGCTCGTTGGCGACGGCTCCGCGATGTACACGATTCAGGCTCTGTGGACGATCGCACGTGAGGGTCTCGATGTGACCACCATCATCTTCAACAACCGCTCGTACGGCATTCTCAACATCGAGCTCGAGCGCGTGGGCGCAGAAAAGATCGGCCCCGAGGCCAAGGCACAACTCGACCTGGCGGAACCCGCAATCGACTTCGTTGCGATGGCGCAAGGCATGGGCGTGCCAGCACGACGTGTTTCTCGAGCCGAGGATTTCAGCGCGGCCCTGAAGCTCGCATTCGAGTCCCATGGTCCGTTCCTGATCGACGCGATCGTGCCGAGCGAGTACGAAGGCCTGAAGCTCAAAGCGCTGCCGCACATGCTGAGCGCGCTCGGTAGTGTTCCGTCACCCGTTGCCAAGGCGATCAAGAAGAAGATCGCGCCCTGATGAAGCCCCGCAAGAGCAGCGGTAGTGAAACCAGCATCGCGAGCCAAAGGAACCAGTCGCCTGCCATGCTGTAGAGCGATGGGACTCGAACGAGCCGCACGTCCTCGGTGAGAGTCTCCTGCGTGTAGAGCGGCGACTGTTGGGTGATCACGCCCCGCGCGTCGATGAATGCGGAAATCCCTGTGGTCGCAGCCCGCGCCATGGGAATGCCGAGCTCGGCAGATCGGGTGGCAGCCAACATCAGGTGCTGCGAGGCGCAGCTCGTGTTTCCGAACCATGAGTCGTTGGTGATGTTGGCGATGAGGTTCGTATTCTCGGGCAGACGGCTTCGCACGAACTCGCGGAGGATGGCCTCGTAGCAGATCAAGAATGACGCAACGGCAGGCGTCTCCGAATCGAGGCGCACCAGGTCATCTCCGGCGGCAAAGTTTCCCACGCCGGGAAGGCTTCGCAGGATTGGCAGATGATCCTCGAATGGGACGTACTCGCCAAACATGAGCGGGCGCACCTTGTCGTAGCGCTTCCCGATGCTGCCATCACGATGGAAGAGGTACGCCGCGTTGAAGTACTTCTCTTTCCCCTCGACTTGCTCGAGGGTCCGGGCGCCTGTCCATACTTCGCGGGCACTCTCGCGTACGAAATCGAAGACGGCGCTGTTTGCGGGGTCGGCTGGAGCGCTGCGCAATGCCGTTTCGGGCCAGAGAAAGACATCGATCGCGGGATCTGCAGAGAGTGCGCGCCGGCTCTGCTCGACGTGTCGCTCTGCCATGCCACTGGGACCGAGCGTTCGCGCGGCGAGGATGTCGAGGCTCGGCTGCACGATCGCCATGCGGAGCACTGGGGCCCGCTCCTCGGCTGCTTCGACCCGGCTCTCCTGCCAGGCCGAGATCCCGGTGCTGGAACCCAGCATCAGCGCCACGCCCAAGCCCGAGGCGACCCAAGCCCGACCGCTCATTCCGCGCGTCCCTTGGATCTGCTCCGCCGCAGCAACGAGAATCAAGTTCCAGAGCACGATCTGAAAGGACACTCCGGGGATGCCGGTCACGCTGCTGACCAGGAAGAGCTCGGGAACCGCGTAGAACGCGGCGCCCTGGTAGTAGGGAAATAGCTGTGGGTTCAGAAACTCGCAGGTGACGAACCAAGCGGCCGCGGCGAAAGGCCATGCCGCGCCGCTGACCGCACGAAGATAGCCGAGCCCCCAGCCGAAGACACCCAGGTAGAGCCCCGCGAACAGTGCAAAGAGCAAGAGCGCGACGAGTCCGAGCGCAAACGACACCTCGGCGAAACGCATGACGGTTTCGGCAATCCAATAGAAGAGCGCGAGATTGGCGAGGATCCCCATGAGCCAACCGCCGAGGAACGCTCGCTTGCCATCGAGTCGGGCGAGGACGTAGAAGCCGGGAGCCAAGGCCCAGGGCGCTAGCCAGTAGTAGTTGAGGGGTGGAAAGACGAGCCCCTGCACGAGCCCGGAAAATGCAAGGGCTGCGATGGCGAGCAACGCCTTGTTTCGGGCTGTAACGAGTGCTGCGAGCAACTCCGGGGGCATGAACGATCTCGGGGATTTTGTCGAGATGCGCTGCGATCGTGCTCGGCTCTCGGCCCGTGGAGGCTTGTCTTCCGTGAGTTATGCGGTAGGCGCTCGGTATCTGATGGGAACAGCGAGCAAGCAGCAGATGGTCCGGATCCTTGGTATGGCCTTCGTGCTCACGCTGCTCGGAAGCACCGCCAGCGCGTTGGCCGAGGACGCTTCCGCGGAGGAAGCGCCGAAGCTCTTCGCCGATCTCTCTTCGAGTATGCGCCTCTACCCGAACGCGGATGCCGCACTCATCGGGTTCTCTCTCGGATCGTTCTATCGACCGTTCGAAAAATGTATTCATTTTGCGGGTGAAGGCTTCGCGCGCTTTGGCCGCAAGGACGGGACACCCGACGATCTGAAGATGCGTACGGCCGGAGCCGCCATCGGCGCCCTCTGGGGAACGGGCGACTGGGACCGGTGGTTCGGGGCAGGCGCGATGTTCGACCTCGGCTGGGCCCGCGTCGGACCGCGAAACGACTTCGTCTCGAGCGCTTACGTCCGGGCTCTCTTGAACTGGCGGTTGCGCCGCGAGTTCTGGTTGGCACTCGATTTGCGAACAGGATACGTCATCACGCCGGTGACCGTCGGTGGCGTCGGCATCAAGGGCCCGCTACTCGGGCTCGGCATCGGCGCCTCGTGGGGCAAGGATGACTGAGCACAGACCAACCTCAGTCGCTTCTGTGCTCTGTCCATCCGTAGGCGGGCTCACTACGACGGGCTACGGGACGTAGCCATCCGACAGCGTCTTCAGGAACGCAACGATCGCGGCTTCCTCTTCCGCGCTCAGCCCCAGATCACCGAGCTCGTCGGTGTTGACGTTCTCGGCAACTTCCGGCTCAGGCCAGCAGTTCGCGGCGAGGGCCTGTGCCTCGGTATAGAGGCCCGGACATACCGGCTTGACGTCGCGCGTGTTGTAGAAGTGCACGATGCCTTCCAGGGTCTTGAAGTAGCCGTTGTGCCCGAAGGCTTTCACGGAGTCATCGTCAGGCCTCAGATCGACGTTTCGCAAAGTCGGAACTTTCTGTTTGCCCCATTCCGCGAGGTAGACGTCTTCCGCATATCCGGCGTTCTTCAAGAACCCTCCTAGACCTGCATCGACGAAGTCGGGGGCCACTCCCGCGGGATTCTCTGGATTCTGCGGGGTGCCTAGGTTGTCGAACGTGAAGTCGGTAAACAAGGCTTCCTTCCCATTGCTGATGTGGCAGCGGTGACATTGGCCTTTGCCCCGGAAGAGCGCGAATCCACGCTGCTCCTCCTTACTGAGCTTGACGCTCCCCGCAAAGGCGAGGTCATACTTCGAGGAAAAGGCATTCACCTCGGGCGAGGCTTCATAGCTAGCGATGGACAGTGCAATCTGGTCGTAGGCCATGTCGACTCTTGCGCGGTCCTCGGGGCTCAGGCCCACCATTGCCAACTCGGTGGCGCAGTCGACATCCACGTCCGCTGGCCAGGTAATATCGCAGGCTTGGTCACCCCAGATGTCCTCGAAGCCGATTGGGTAGTCGGCAGCGTTGCAGACTCGATAGACGACACAGGCGCTATCGGGCAATGCCTGCTCGACCGGATTCAGGAAAGGCCCCTGAGCCTGATCAGCGGCCGGGTTCCCGAGCTTTTCACCGGTGGCGCGACCGTCCCAGAAGTTGCCGCCGACGAACAAGCCCTTCTTGTCTTGATGGAAGATCGGGCTGGGCGTGGCGTAGGCGGCGCTCGGCGGCTTCCGGTCACCGAAACGAGCGGGAATCGAGCCTTCGTACACCCCGCCCCCTGCGTTGATGGCAGCGCTCGGACCCGTCCAGCCCCAGGCGGGATCGTGGCAACTCGCACAGGACTGGTTCTGATTGATCGATAGAGTCGAATCGAAGAAGATCGACTTCCCGAGCTGCGCCTCCGGTGCCAGCTCCGCGGACAGGCTATCTGTGCGCGCGCTCACATTGCTGCTTTCGCCGCATGCAAAGAGTGTTGCCGCCAGTACAAAGCTCGCGGCGATGAAGATCATCCGTTCCATGGCTCATCTCCTTCAGCACAGGCATCGAGTGCGTGCTCTGGGGGGGGAAGTCGAGGGGTTGCACACCGCATGCCAAAGCCGCGTTCACGAAAGTGCACGTGAAGAGCCACGGGGATGCCGCAATCCCTGCGCCCCGATGGCGCGCAGCGCATGAATTTCGCGCTCGTGCGGTTGGAGCCGCTCGGCCTGGGGGGATGCTATCTTGGAGGATGCGAGCGGCAGCGAGATTGAAGCGCTTCACAGCCCTTCGAGGCGATCGGCTGAGCTCGCTTCGTCGCCACGTTGAAATGCTCGCCGACCAGGCATGGACTCTCGGCCGCTGGAAGCTCGCCAGGACGAGCGCGATCGAGTCTTTCGACGGGCAACCACGCCTCGCCTTGGTCACCGTCAACTTCTCCACGACCCGATATCTCAAGCTGATGCTGATCACGCTCGCGGAGCAGGACGACCTCGGGCGGATTCATCGTGTGATCATCGTGGACAACGACTCTCGCGACGGAGGCCTCCCTTTCCTGCGCGCGCTGGCGAGGCGCGTGGAGCGGGTTCACCTCGTCGAGCACCGCATGTTTCCGAACCACGCGAGGGGCTTACGCAGCGGGCTTGCGGCCTTGGAGGAGGTTGAACGACCAACCAGGCCCGAACAGCGCACGAACATCATCCTTGCATGCGATACCGACGTGATTTTTCGCGATCCCCACGCCATCGGCGATTTGTCGGCGGTGTTCGCAACGACGGATGCGGCGTTTGCCGGCGAGCTCCGGCACGATGTCTACCCATACCCGGAAGCTCAAGCCTCGTTCTTCGCCGTTCGGCGTGATTGCTACGCACGGCCGGACGTGGTTCCGTTCGTCCACCACGGAGCCCCTGCCTATTGGATGCAGCGAAGTCTATGGCGGGCCGGGCTTCGACTTCACGACTTCCCGAGCAACCAGGGAGGCTACGTTTTGCACCGGGGCCGGACTGGGGTCGCCGCAGCGAGTGTGTATCGTCGTCACGACGCGCATGCAACGGCACGAGCGCGGGATCCCCACTACATGAACATCCTGGGAGGCGAGGCCATCTGGCAGCTTGTCGAGAAGAAGTACGAGTCCCTGCTCGAACCCGAGCACGAGGATGAGCTTCTCGAGCGGCTGGTGAGCGTTTTTGACGACGCTCTTGCAGGGGCTCGGCCCATGCAGCCATGAGGTCTGGTGCGCGCTGGCGCGCGCGTCAGGAGGTGCCCAGCGGCGAAGAGACCTCGGGCTCTTCGCGAGGCGCACGCTTCACGCCGTCATCATAGATGTGCACGTCGCGCTGCGGGAACGGTATCGAGATGCCCTCGGCGTCGAAGCGATTCTTCACCTCGCGCGTGACGTCCCAATAGACGTCCCAGTAGTCGCTGGTGTTGCTCCACGGCCTGACGATGAAGTTGACCGACGACTCGCCAAGCTCGTGCAAACGAATCACCGGGGCCGGGTCCTCCAGGACCTTTTCATGGTTCGTCACGATTTCCGTGAGGACACGCTCTGCCTTTGCGATGTCGTCCGCGTATCCAATGCCGAAAGTCATGTCGATGCGACGCTTCTGCTGATGCGTGATGTTGCGTATGACATCACCCCAAATCTTGTTGTTCGGCACGACCAACAATTGGTTGTCGAATGTCATGATCATGGTCGACACCAGATTCATCTGACTGACCGCCCCGATGACTCCTCCAGCCTCGATGGCATCCCCGACGTCGAATGGCCGGTAGACCAGAATCATCAAGCCGGAAGCAAAGTTGGAGAGAGTGTCCTGCAGAGCGAAACCGATCACGAACCCCGCGATGCCGAGGCCAGCGAGCAAGGGGCCAATCTCGATGCCTAGCTGGGCGACCGCGATGATGAGCCCCACCAGCATGATGAGCCGACCCGTGCTCTTCACGAAGAAATCACGGGCCAAGCTGGACACCTCGAGCTTCGCGCGTCCGAGCCCTCGTCGCACCGTGCCTCGAGCAATCCGCGCCAGCACCCAGAACCCGAGCAGAATGAGGAAGAACGTGATCGCGCGAAAGACGAGGCCGGTGGCGTTGTTCTGCAGCCAGTCCCTGGCATCCGCGAGCCATTGCTCGATGAGGCCTCCAGCAACCTTTCTGTCGAGAATGTCCTGCGAGAGCCTTCCAGTTGCGCTGATGATGCCCTGTCTGAGCTCGGCCGTCTCCATGCCGTGCTTGTCCATCAGACGAGCGGTCACCCGCTGGCTCTCCGCCAGCACGTCGCGGTAGTCCCTGAGGGAAACGAGCTCCTCTAGGGCACTCGCGTCTTGTTCCGAACCTCGTTGGTCAGCGAGGGAGTCGATGTCCTTCTTCGTCTGTCGAAGAAGCCCTGCGAAGCCGTCGGCACGAGTTTGGAGTCGCTCTTCGAGATGCTCGGTGACCGCTTGCACATCTTCACCGAGCGCGGAGCGCTGATCGATGTTTGAGTCGAAGTACTCGAGGAGGCGGTTTGCATCGCGAAGCAGCTCACCGAAGTCCTGACGGGCTTGTCTCGCCTCTTCGGCAGTTCCGTTGGAGATCATCTCGAGATGATCGATGGCTTCGAGCGAGAGCGAATCGAGCTTCTCCCGCATTTGTTTTGCGTCTTGGGCGAGTAGATCGATGGTCGCCGCGCGAGCAGTCGCCATCTCGGCGCCGGCATCTTCTCCGGCTTCGACGAGCTCCACGAGGCTCGCGAGGGACCGTCGATAGCGGGATCGACGCTCCGAGAGCTCTTTGCGCACGGGCGCCGCCGCCGCCATGTCCCCAGCGCGTCTCAGATCTGCGCGGAGCTGTTCGAGCTCGGCACGACGCGCTTTCAAATCGTCGAGCATGTCGAGAGCCTGCTGTCCGCTCGTCGCGCTCGCCTCGGCTTCTCTGGTCTCTTCGGGCTGCGCTTCTTGAGCGCGCACCGTGCTCTCGAGTGAAGGAGTGAGCGCCGCAAGAAGCGCGAGAAGGATCAATCGGAGGAGTCGACAGGGGTTGGCATGCTTGTTCATGCCGTGATTGTGCCAACTCGTGGTGCTGAGACCGAAAAATCCGCGCAGATCCGTGTCTACTGGCAGGCCGCGTAGACGACCGTGATGGCCTTCGCCATGATCGGGAAGGTGCCGGGATCGGACTCGATCACCTGACAAGTCGTTCCGCCAGACGGAGGCTCGACACTCGCGGTCACCGTGCCTCCCGCAGGCACGCCCGTGAAGAAGAGGTCTGCCTCTCCGTCGACCGCAATCGCCGTGTTTTGAACCACCAGGAAACCGTCGGCGTCGAGCGTGAAGGGCGGGTCGTGGTCGGTTGGATTGATCGATCCCGATGCGCCAGTCACCGCAGGATTGAAGTAGATCTCCACGATGCCATCATCGGGGCTCAAGGTGCGGCCGAGCTCTGTGGCCGCGGATTCGATGTCCGCGTCCGTCACGACGAACAGCACGAAGCCCCCGGACGTTTCCGTGGGTACATCCCAATAGTCTACCGAGCCCCAGTGCCCAGGCGCCTCGACGATGAAGAAGTTCTCACCGTTGGGAACCCCGTCAATGGTGAATTCGCCGTTCTGATCGGTGGTTGCCGAGAGGTTGGTGTTCATCACTTGTACGGTCGCTCCGGGAACTACGACCGGATCTTGGAGCGAGAAGAAGGTTCGCACCGTCCCATTCACGGTGGAGGTCGGTGTCCCGCCGGTGCCTCCCGTTCCTCCGGTCCCGCCGGTGCCTCCCGTTCCTCCAGTGCCGCCGCTGCCTCCTCCGCCGCCAGCACCGTTCCCGTCGCCGCCGCAGGCGGCCGCAGCAAGCGCGCACAGCGCGATTCCGAAGATCTTCATTCGACTTCGCATGGCCAACTCCTCGCGTTCATCCGGCCTGCAGGCCGGGGTCTCTGCGAAACTGTTTGCACGAGCCATGCCATCTCGGCCTATAAGCATTCTTTGGGGCCTTCTCCCCGATCGCTCGCGCAAGACCTGCGCCCCCGACCCCATGACGCGCCAATGTTGCGGATGGATCTCTGCGGAAGGTGCAGCAGTGTATGCTGCTGCGATGGGCGATCCGACTCATGGCGAGGCCCCCCAATGAAGGCCCTACTCGACAAGCTCGCCGACTGCGTGCTCTCCGGGCTCGGTCTCGGACTGGATCTCTCCGTCGACCTCGGCGAGAGCTTCTTCAGCGAGATTACCCCGAATCTGTATCTCGGCGCCCGACCGAACCAGGACCGTGTTGATGAGCTGAAAGGCGCCGGAATCACCCATGTCGTGAGCTGCCTGATGGAAGACGACCGCGCGCAGATGTCGTTTTTGGAGCAGGACTTCCAGCACCTGTTTCTCGGGGTGCACGATGGAATGGATGAGGATGTCGCAGAGACGTTCTTGCAGTTCTTCGAATTCGCCGACGCTGCGAGGGCCAGCGACGAAGAGGCGAAGCTGTTCGTCCACTGTGAAGTCGGCGTCAGCCGATCCGCTACGTTGGCCATCGCGTGGCTGATGAAGACGGAGGGTCTCCGTTTCTTCGATGCGCTCTGTCGAGTGCGATCGAAGCGGTTTCAAGTGCTTCCCAACATCGGCTTCGCGTCTCAGCTCCAACGGCTCGAGCACGAATTGCAGCCGGGCTCGATGACGGAAGCCCCTTCGTCGCTCGCCAAATATCTTCACCAGATCTGCAACGCCCCGGTGGAGATCGAGGTTCTTCAATCGGCCCTCGAAAGGCAGAGTTATGATGCCCCGGCGGCGCTCAGGATGATCTTCGATGGCGAGATCCCGAGGGTCGTGCAGGGTGTTCGTACGTAAACCGGCCAAAGAAGAAAGCCCCGTCTGTTTCCAGACGGGGCTTCCATTGTGTCCCGCCAGCTGAACTCGGAGACAAAAGGGCTCTGAGTTAAGAGACACTTCGCCGAGGGCGAGAGCCCTGCTGAGGAGTGTCCCATGCCGAGAAGAAAGGAACAATCGAGTGAGGCCGCCGTGCGCGAGATCCGTCGCAAGACGCGCCGGAGGCTCTCCGCAGAGGAGAAGATCCGGATCGTGCTCAACGGCCTACGCGGCGAGGCCAGCGTGGCCGAATTGTGCCGTCGCGAGGGCATCGCCGCGAACCTGTACTACCGCTGAAGCACGGACTTCCTCGAGGCGGGCAAAGAACAGCTGAGGGGGGACACGGTGCGAGAGGCTTCGCGCGAGGTCGACCGCACTCTGATCCAATGGGCGCTTTCGATTTCGCCTCTGGACCGACTACGTACTTCGATGCGTTCTGCGGCTTCGCTCCAGGTCTTGAGAGATGCCAAGTCCAGGGCACCTCGACGGCCGCGGCTTCGAAGAGCTCGTCTCCCATAGCGACTCGATCAAGGATGAGGGCGTCGAATTCCTAGTGGTGGATTTGCCAACCTTGATCGAGCTCAAGACAAAGACCGGGCGAGCCAAAGACCGCCTCATGCTGCCCGTGCTCATCGCCTTGGCGGAGCAGCTTTACGACTTCAAGCGGTAGGCGACCTCGGTAAGAATGCCCCGTTGTTCACCCAATAGGAAACCATCTCGGCGGTTACGAGCTCGCCGAGCACGGCACCGGTGGAGCGGCGGGCGCCGCTGCCGAATGGCAACACCCGTCGCCTGAGCGGATACGACTGCTCCCGATGGCCAAGAGAGCTCGCGATCCTCGACATGCAGGATGTGAAGCATCGGGGCAGGAAGACCCTTCGCCATCTGCATGGCGCACCGCGCAATCCAGTCAACAGCTTTGACCGCAACCTGAGCGTCAGGACCAGGCGCAGTCAGCATCCGGAAACAGCAGAGGAAGGCCTAGCATAAAGCCAGGCGCCCAGGGAAAGTAGCAGGTAGAGTCCAA
>Ga0209536_100008519_pt1 | contig 15363 bp, 12 predicted proteins | sample DeeMarSeWOR28_12_FD_187461 | JGI IMG/M metagenome (GOLD analysis project Ga0209536, IMG submission 187461) | Marine sediment microbial communities from White Oak River estuary, North Carolina - WOR-2-8_12 (SPAdes) (version 2) | ecosystem: Environmental > Aquatic > Marine > Intertidal zone >...
GCGCCCTCTTTGCCGCGGTCGGGGCAGCGCCCGGAGGGGGACAGCCGGCGATGCCGGTCTTTGTGGATTTTGAGCCAGACTCAGCACAGGATGGAGGGTTGGGAACATTGCTGAAGAGCGCGCTCGAGCGTGCCGATCCGGAGATGAAACAGGCCTTCGGAATGTCGCAGATGCTGGACCAGCAGAGTGAAACGGACTCCGCAACCTTCGAGGCTGTCCTCGGGGCGGCTGGCGCTGGGAGCCCGGAAGCACTTGCTCTTCTCGGGCGGAGCTACGAAAACGGGACAGGTATGAGCCCGGACCCTGTTCTCGCAATCTCCTACTATGTCCGGGCAATTCGGATGGACAGTCCGCGGGCCCCGCGACTGTTGTGGTCACTGCTGCAGGCCGAGGGAGTCGTTTCTGAGCTGAAGTCGCGGGCGGAGAAGGGCGACCCCGTGGCGAAGTTTGCATGGGCCGGCATTGTGGCACTGGGCTTTGATGGTCTTCTGATTGAACAGGGTGCCCAGATCACAGAGGACCAGGCGTTTCATCTTCTCCAGGAGGCCAGCGCTGCGGGACATGTCCCGTCGATGATCGAGCTCGGGCTCTGCTACTATTCAGGTCGGTGGACATCCCCCCGGGTCGACAGCGCCCGCGCTCTCTGGGAGATGGCGCGGAGGGCCGGAAGCCGTGAGGCGGAGGTCCGTATCGTTGTGTCGCGTGTGCGGGAAGGCTCGGGGGGGAGGCTGGATGAGGCAGACATCAAGCTTCTGGATGACGCGGTGCTTGAGGGGTCCGTTCTTGCGGAGGTCGCCCTGGGGTACTGCTATGAAACGGGGACGGGGGTGCCGGCAGCGTTTTCGGAAGCTGTACGCCTCTACCGCACGGGGTATCGACGTGGGAGCAGAGACGCCTACAGGGCCCTTCGAAGGCTCCACGACCGGATCCGCCCGGAGGAAGAGCGGTTCGCGCTCGCAGACTGACTCCCGCTCTAGGTGGGAAACCGAATGGTGAACCGGGCGCCCCCCGCACTCTCCATGGAGATTCTCCCCTTGAGTTGTTCGACCAGCGTCTGGACGAGTTCAAGCCCGAGCGACGACCTCTTTGCGGGATCCGGACCCTCCGGCAGCCCGATGCCATCATCCTCCACTGTGAGGACGATCTCCCGGCCATCCCCTTTCGCCAGCCGGACGCGCACGGAGCCCCCGGCCCCGTGGGGGAACGCATGCTTCAGCGCGTTGGTGAGCAGCTCGTTGATGATGATCCCGCAGGGGATTGCCCGGTCTATTCCGAGCGCGATTGCCTGAACATCGACATCGAGGGAGATGCCTCCCGCTTCGGAGCTGTACGTCCTGAAGATGTAGCCCGCCAGATCGCGGACGTACCGATCGAAATCGATTCTCGCGAGATCGCCGGAACTATAGAGCTGCTCGTGGATCATTGCCATCGATCGGACTCTGGCCTGACTTTCCCTCAGTGCTTCCAGTGCTTTTTCAGGTGCCACGTGCTCTGTTTGCAGGCTGAGGAGGCTGGAGACAATCTGCAGGTTATTCTTCACCCTGTGGTGGATTTCTTTCAGGAGCGCCTCCTTCTCCTCGAGGCTTACGCGCACGGCTCGTTCGGCCTGAATTCTGGCCGTAATATCGATGGCAATTCCTTCGCCTGCAACGATCGCTCCTGATTCGTCCTGGATCGGGCTTGTCCGGTGTTCCATCCACACAATTCTCCCATCCCTGCATTTCCACCTGAGAAGGACGGGCTTGCCCGTCCCGGCGGCTCCGGTGAGAATCTCTTCGACCGCAGACCGGTCCTCCTCGAGGATGAAGTGTGCAAGCGGGGTGTTGCGGCGCGTGAGTTCCTCTGTGGTGTAGCCGGTGAGTGTGGTCGCGGCGGGGCTGACGTACTCCAGAGAAATGTTGGGGTGTGTCCGGAGGCGGTAGATGATGCCCGGGGCGTGATCAGCCAGCCGCCTGAAGCGCGCTTCGCTCTCGCGAAGGGCTTCCTCCGCACGCTTCTGCACGGTGATGTTGTGAAGAAAGACGGAGAGTCCGCGATGTGTCGGGTATCCCCTGATTTCGAGGACGATGGTCTCGCCCCCGAAGTCGTATTCATTGACCACGCTACGCGGTTCGCGTGTCCGGAGGATCTCGCGAAAGGCGGCCTCCGCGGTGCTCCCCCGCATCTGTGGTAGAAGGTCAAAGAGCGCGTTGCCGGTGGCATCCCGTGAGGAGATGCCGGTGAGGTACTCGGAGGCCTTGTTCCAGTAGGTGATGCGGAACTCTCTGTCCGTGGCAAAGAAGACATCTGTGACGCTCCCCGCAAGTTCCCTGAAACTCTCCTCGCTTTCCCTGAGGAGTTCTTCGGTCCCTTTCTGTGCGGTGATGTCTCTGAAGACCACTACCCTCGCGTTGCCCTCGGGGAGGGAGACCGAGTGCTCCCGGATCTCGACAGGGAAGGAAGTTCTGTCCTTCCGAACGGCGTGGGCTTCGTACACTACGTCGTAGCCTCGCTTGGGGGGGAGGCGGAGGGGTTTCTGTGATCCCGCCAGGAGGATATCGGCAAGGTTCTTTTCGATGAGATCGCTCCGGGGATAGCCGAGCATATTCGAGAGCTGTTGATTGATGTCGAGAATTCGGCCTTCGCTGAGGAAGCAGATTCCCTCTACTGTGGCCTTGGCGAACATCCTGAACCGCTTCTCCGACAATACCGTGGTTTCGCCGGGTCCGGCCGGGAGGGCGTTTGTAGGGCCATCATCTCTCAGGAGGAGGATCAAAAGAGCAGCTGCGGAGGGGAGGAGGAGGAGCTGTCCAACAAGAGAGGGGAGCGAACCGCTCTCCGAGAGGGAGAGGGCGATGATTGCCGCCGCCGCGCAGGCCAGTGCAAGGGCCGAAGGCAACCAGAACAGGCGTCTGCCCGTACGTTTGGCAAGGAACAGGCACCGCCCAGCGGCTGCGATCATGAGGGCTGAGGTGCAAACAGCCAGACCGATGGTAATCGTCGCATTCATGGAGTTTCTGGCGTCCCGGTCTGTTCCCGCAGAGGTCGTGGGACGCGGAAACTATGCCTTCATGCGTCTTCCCTTCTCTTCGTAGGTGAAGATCCACCCGCAGATCTTTCCGGGATCAATGTCCTGCAGGTTACTCCAGTATTCTCGATTGTGCATCGTCTTGGAGCTCGTCTCGGTCATGGGGATGCTCTCCACATCTTCGATGATCTCGATGAACCGCTGCCTCCAGCAGTTCATGTTCCGCTCACGGAGATCTACCCAGCCGTCGTGAGCCCACCGGTCAATTGTCTCCGGGGTGACCGGGAGTTCCTCCTCCCCTCTGTAGGGTGGTATTTTCACCGTTGTTCCGCGGACGAGGGATTGTCCATCGGGCAGAAGTATCGGGATCCCGATGGAGATGACCTGCGAGCGGAGGAGATCATCTGTGCGGATGAGATCGTAGAGACGCTTGCTCAGCAGGCCGGCGCTGGTTCGCACGACCGTCCTCATCTCGCCGAAACAGAGTTTCAGCAGGTAGGCTTCGTAGAGAAGTTTGGAGAGCCGCGGCGGGCCCAGCATCTCGAAGGCGACAGAATCAACCCCGTGTTCCTGCTCCAGTTTCTTCATCCGGGAGAGGGCGCCGTTGAGGAGGAAACCTGCCCGGTAGGTGGGTGCGAGCGTGGCATTGTCGAGTGCATTGATGATGTCGTGGCCCGTGTTGCCCGCCTTGATCTCGAAGACGGTGCTCTCGGCAATCTCCTCAGGAGTGACGAACTCCATCTGTCCCGGCGTGGAGATGGCCTCGAATTCCCCGCGAGAGAAATACCCGTTCTCCCCCGTGTCAATGAAAACGGATCGGAGCGTCTCGCCCCGGGGCCGGGCTGCCCCGTTTCCCGGTAGCCGGAACTTGCGAGTGAGCCGGACGGCCTTCTCGATTGGGCAGTCCTCGAGCTGGATGGGGCTGCCGGCCCGGATCACGTCACCGAAAGCGATTCCCTTCCAGGCTATCGCTGCCGTTGGTTTGATCTCCTTTGTGATCGGCGCGTCGGGGGTCCTTCCCATCAGAAACAGAAGCAACGTGTGAGCGCCAGCGACGGCGGACTTGGAGAGTAGGACGCGCGACGGACGTTCCTCGCTGTGCGTGTACGGAATGTTCAGACCCATGCCGCCCGTCCCGCTCGTTCCGATCTTGACGTAGATCCTCGTTCCTGCGTCCTTCATTGCCTTGTACATGATCTGGACGTGACGAATGAGCTGAGGGACGTAGAGGGTGCAGAGAAGCTGTTCTGTGGCGGTCAGGAGTCGCTCACTGACCCGCCCCCTGGCCCGTCGGGAAGATTTGAGTTCCCGGATGACTTTGCGCGAAATGTCAAACACATTCTGGTAGGCGATAGCCGTTGCCGAGTTCACACAGTCCACAACGATATCGGGCCTGTATCTCTGCATAAGCCGGTACAGGCTTGACCGCCGGAGCACCGGCGCCGTCAATTCATCGGCGGTGTCCTCGAACAGCATGGTGCGGTACTTCGGGCTGGAGAGGATGCGTGTGCGGGGGGTGTCTTTCAGCTGCTCGCGAACGAAGATGTTACCCCACCAGGGGATGAAGAACCCCTTCCCAGTGCGGGGGAACTCTTTCTTGAGGTTTGCCACCGCTTCCAGGGCTTCACTCTTCTTGAGCGAGGTAACGATGATACGCTTCGGCTTCTCCTCCATGAACTTCCGGCAGATTGCCGAACCGACGAGGCCCCAGCCGCCGAGGACGAGGACGGTCTTTCCCTTGATATCCATTGCGGGCTTTCAGAGTGAGGTGGACAGAGGGTACGTGTGCATACGCCAAGGGCAATGTACGGGAAGGGGTAGGAAGAATCAAGCAAACGTGCTGCGTCGTTGCGGAGTGGACGCCGCACGGCGTCAACGGCCGTGCGGCGCGGGAGCTCTTCTCCGGGCACGGTATAGACCAGCACGAAGAGGCCGAAGAAGAGAATGAGCCCGTCAGTGGCCCAGGGTGCGTCGGGGAGGAGGGCGGGAGCACAGATCTTTGCCACCGAGGCAAGGTGATGTCCGGGCCAGTACATCATGCTCACGACCAGTACGACGCTCAACAGCAGCCGGGTGGCATCGTTGTAGCGCTCCTCCAGGTACTCGGCTGGCGAGGTGATGCGTGCCCGCCGCCATTTCACAGCGGCCAGCATAAAGCCCAGACCGAAGCCGATGGGCTTGACCGCCAGGAACAGAACTCCAAACCAGCTGGTGTTGTAGACAAAACTGGCCGCTCCGGTGAACATCCATGCGGAAAAGGTGGTCATGTAGAGTGAGATCCCGGCCGCCCACCACGGGATGCGATTCCCGCCCACGAAGAAGTCGCGAGGCGACTTCGTCATGCGGGCAAACCAGAAACCCGCGCCCAAGACGGCCAGAAGGTAGAGGCCGACAATGACACAATCCGGGGCCAGGAGGCTCTCAGGTAGCATGGGGGCTCTCGTGCATCAATGGGGGTCTTTTCACCGAACCGGCGGGCATTCAGTGAGCATCCTCATCTAGACAGGGGGTCAGGGCTTTCGGCAATCCAGATCAAAGAGTATATTGATGGCGGATCCGGGATAGCGCAGTGATCAATATAGTGATCCCGGCGAAATTGCCAAAGACCCACTCCCGAGGATGAAGAGCCGCTCCAAGCAGAATCTCGATACGGCCGCACCCTGGTCGTTCGTCCATGTGGCCGATATGCATGTCGGCACCCCCCGCTCATACCGTTTCCAGCCTGCCTGGAACGAGAACTGGGCGGTGGCCAGGGATCAGATCCTGGAGCTCGAACCGGATCTTCTTCTGGTGGGGGGGGATATGACGCGGGACGGATCCACGCACCGTCTGGAGCTGGAGTCTATCAAGCGGGAGCTGGATCGCCTTCCGTTTCCGGCACGCGTGATTCCGGGCAATCACGAGGTGGGAAACAAGTTTGATCCGGACTCCTCTGTGGCAGTACAGCCTGATTACCTCCGACTCTACCGGTCCGTGTTCGGGGCCAGCAACTGGTCATTTCTCCACAGGGGTGTTCGCTTCAGCGGATGCGATGCGCTTCTCCTGGGTTCGGGCCTGCCGGAAGAAGCGCACCTGCGCGACTGGCTGCAGCGGCAAAGGGGAGAGCCGCGTGAGCGTGACCACGTCTGGATGATCCATCCCGCTCTCTTCGCGGACCAACCGGACGAGCCGGACTGGGATCGGGTGACCCATCCGGTCGAATGGTATTTTGTGCTGGATGGGGAACATCGCCGAACGCTGCTCGATACCTTCCGGATAACCGGAGCCACGCATGTCATCACCTCGCATATCCACTGCAGAAGAGAGGTGGAGCTGGATGGCATCCAGGTAGCGTTCTCCCCGGCAACCGCCTTTCCCCAGTGGGGAGAGCGCTGGCCTGACGGCGACCCCCGGCTCGGCTTTCTCCACTTCACCGTGAGCGATGGAGGCATCGAGAAGAAATTCATCCCCTTGCGGAGTCTGTCAAATCTGAAGGGGTACGGCCCGGGAGGTAATCCGGGACTCGAGGGACGGGACTACTCCCTTGCCTGGGAAGAGCCACCTCTTGACCTCGAGGAGAACAGGCTGCCGGCCGGATCGCTGAATCGTCACTGATACGGAGCCTCAATCGGGGGACCTGGAGGGGGAGGCGGTGCAAAAAGAAGGCCCCTCTCTTTCCGAGAGGGGCCCTGGCGGAGGCGGACGCTCCGGCTCTTCAGCATCTACTTCAGGACGATGGATTTCAGGAATGTATCATACGCCGCAAGGTATTCTGAGCGCTGCGGCCTGTACCAGTCGAGGGCAAGCCGGTGGACCTTGTCGTCCTTGACGACAAAATAGAAACGGCGCTCGACCTGCCGTGTCGGCGCGTAGGTGAAGTATGGGGCGGGAAGGCCGCTCACGGTCGCCGCTCCCTTTGATGCCCTGCTGAACTTGCTGATGTTCTGCTCCAGCACCTTATCAGCGGAGTTGCCCTGTGCGGAGAAGACATCCAGCCGGATAGAGCAATCCTGCCGTACCCCGCGAAGGATGACGACGCTGTCGGTGGTCTTCTCGAAGTTGAAGTTGTCCGGATAGCTGAAGCTGATCGTCTTGCTGTTGTACTGCGCCATTACCTGCGACGGAAGTGTCGGATCTTTGCCGGGTTCCAGCGGCGTGGGGAATCTGAATCCGCTCAGGGATGTGTCGAACACCGCGCGATGAGCCTCATAGGCAGTGCCAAAACCTGCGAAGGTGATTTCGTATAGCGCAGTATCGGTCGCGGCGTAGATATGTTCGCCGTGCAGCATGATCCCGCCACCGAAATTCCCGAGATAGGGGTACCTGGGGCACCGGATGCCGTCGACGGTGACGCTGTCGTGGTCTTTCAGGACAAACCCGATGCTCGTCATCTCATCCAGGAGGGCTTTCGCCACGGAATCAGCCGATCTCGTCCGCCTGATCTCCACATGGATGGCGGCTCCGTCGGGATATGAGCCGGTAGGGTCAAGGAATCGCTCCTTGACGCCTTCGCCGCTGAAGAAGCGTGCACGTCGGCCGGCTTCTATATCGGGTATCCACCCCAAGGGATGATAGACGTGGGCACGCAGGACCGGATCCACATACTCTGTCATCACACCGACGGGGACCGGTGTGACCTCCTTTTCACCGGTGCATCCTGCGAGGAAGAGAACAAGCAATAGCACGCCCACCGGGCCGACAAGCGTGCCAGCATCGATGATTTTTGTCTTCATGGCTCAGTCCCTATAACGTTGTGATGGTGGCTTCTTTGGCATTCGAGTGGATCATCAGGCCTCTAGATCGATGGATCTTCTGGAACAGGCGAGACTCCTGTCTGGCCGAGGCTTGGTTGGGACGGCGACGCACTAACGCCTGGGAAGATAGGGAAAAAACTCCATTTCATCAACTCCGGCGGATGCAACGTCAGACCCGGAGTCAATTCAGGGTCCGGATCCTCAAAGGGGGGGAAAGAGAAAGGGATCGCCCACGGTTATGGGTGATCCCTTTAGTGGAGAGGGGTGGCGGGGAATCCCGACCCGGGTGATTCCCGCGCTCCGTCTCAGGTGAATGCCTGCACAAGCTCCTTGCGCAGCTGGTCCCGAACCTTCTTCAGCTCTCTCCCGAGTCGCTCCCGTATGAGCTCCAGCTCCGATTTCAGCTCTCTGAAATGGTCATTGAGCGTCTCTCTTGTCCCTTCGAGTTCCCGGATTTCCTCCGGCTCCCGAATCTCTATGTCCATGTCTTCCAGGCCTTTGAAGAAGAACTCAAAATTCTCCGGCAGGGGTGTGAAACCCTCTCCGTGATACCACTGGAGCCCGCTGATTTCTGATGCATCCTTCGAGAGGGTGATGGTCCTCTGCGTCCCTTTCCGGAGGACGCCGAACTCCACCCGGTCACCCTCGTCGTATTCGTCCAGGGCCCACCGGATATCGTCAATGCGGCGCACGCTCTCTTCGCCCACCTTGACAATCACGTCTCCGGCCTTGAATCCAGCCTTTTGGGCTGCGCTTTCCCCGTCGACTTCCTGAACGAGGACCCCACGCCCTCTCGGCGCGCCGAAGTATTCTCCCAGCTGCTTGTTCAGGGTCATGAGGCTGAGGCCGTACATGCTGGATGAGGAGAAGATGTGCGCACGCGGGGCCCGGAAGCTGAAGGCGTGTATGTCGGGTTTCGGCCTCTTGCCGATCTGGACGGTCAGCGTCTTCCGCTGGTCTTGCCGCATGACCACCACCTCCACACTGCTCTCGGGTTCAGATCTCCTCACCGCGTGGACGAGGTCTTCTGCGTCGCTGACGGTCCTGTCGTCGAATCTCAGAATGACATCGTTCTCTTTGAGGCCGGCCTTCTCGGCGGGGCTCTCCTCCACAACATCCGTCACATATGCACCCTCCTTTGTGTTCATCCCCTTCTCCTGTGCCAGTTCGGATGTCATGTCCTGTATTGATACACCCAGCCAGCCCTGGTTGGATTTTTTCACCTTCAGGATGACAGGGTCATCCGGCTCCGCGCAGGAGCTCCCTGCAAACAGTATGGGAAGGAGCATTACCATGATGATCCGCACATGCATGCCTGTTGTCCTTTCGATTGGTTGCATATCCCTCCGTGTGTATTGGACAACCTTATGCGGCAATCGGTTGACATGCCGGGGGGCAGATGTGCATCCCGCAGTGTGCGGCGCCCGCGGGCCCGGCTCCTGCGTCTCTCTTCGGCGGCTTACTTCACTGCTTTCTTCACCGTGATATCTCCCATGCTCGTTTCGAGACGGATGGGAGCGCCCCCGCCGTTGATTTTCAGGGTCGCCCGCACCTCGCCGCGTCTTGCTCCCGTCTCGGGCTTCACCGGCCCAAAATCGGATCGGATCTCGTGCTCCGGCGGTTCGTCGCCCCGGCTGCCGTCATCCCTGATGCGGGCAGAGATCGTGGCTTTTGCATCGGGTGGGAGAACCAGCGTAATATCCCCCCCAGCCGTGGCGAGTGAGCTGCTTTCTGAGCCGACCGGATTGAGGTCCACGGTGATATCTCCGCCTGCGGTTTTGCCGCTCACGGAACCGACAATGTGGCTGAGAGAGAGGTTGCCGCCGGCTGTTTTGGCATCGACACTTCCCTTGGCACCACCCAGATCGATGTTTCCTCCTGCCGTCGAGAGCGACGCTCTACTGCCTGCTCCTTCGATCGTGATATTCCCCCCGGCGGTTGATGCGGAGACCTTCTCGGAAACCTGCCCCGCGGTGATATTCCCCCCCGCGGTTCTTGCCTCAAGCGAACCCCCGATATTGCCGGTCGTGATGCTGCCACCAGAGGTGGAAATCTCCGCCATCCCGGATATGTTGGCTGTCCTGACGTTTCCGCCCGCCGTGGTCAAATCGACATCGCCCGTGATCTCTCCGGTCTCGATCTCTCCGCCCGCCGTGACCAGTGTGATTTCGCCGCCCAGGTCACCGACGCGGATCTCCCCACCTGCGGTTCTGCCGCTGATGCTGCCGGTGAGGGGAGCGTCGATGGTGATCCGTCCCCCCGCTGTTGTCACCTCCACGTTAAAGGCGCTCGGGACATTGACTGTGAATCGTGCCCGGTCTGAGTGACCATTCCTCGGGTCGAACTCCACCGCAACTGTCTGACCGCTCTGGGACATCGTGAGGTATTCCATGTCCCGCTCGTCGATGCCGGTTGCCTTGACGAGCACCTCATCCTTGTCCCAGCCGGAGATCCGGATCTCGCCGACCTCAAGCTCCATGACGAGCGAACCATCCCTTCCCACCGGGAACGTCTGTGTCTTGTCCTTGCCTACTCCAAGAGAGGAGATCAGCGTGAGGACAAGAAGTGCCGAAGCGAAACGCTGTAGCGTGTTCATTGTTGTCGTGCCTCCTGTATGACTGATTGTGCCTTCATCCGAATGTAGTCGTTGGTGTCGTTCTGCAGGGTCCGCCTGAACACGTCGAGCACGGCTTGGTCGCTCGTCATTCCATGGCGGGAGAGCGTGTCGAGGCTGTTGATGGCCGAGATGCGGACGCCCGGGTTTTCGTCGTAGAGGAGTGTGAGGAGAAGCGCATCTCGGATCTCCTGGTCGTAGGGGTAGTGCGTGAGCGCCTCGAGCGCCGATGAGCGGACACCGGCGTTGTCATCGTTCTTCAGCACGAGGATCAGCGCCGCCTTCACCTCCCGGTCCGCCGCCATGCTCGCGTGAGGTGCTATTGCGTTGACCGCCCGGAGCCGGACTCCGGGGTTGCGTTCATTGGCAAGCGCGTAGGCCAGGAGCTTCTGGATGTCCGGATCCTCCACGGCTCCCTTCAGCCGGGTCGGGATGACCGATTCAAGCGTGAAGATGGCTTGAGGGGGGCTGCCTGCGGTCTCCACAAAACGGAGGCCGGCGATCCGGAGATTTCCGGCGAGCGATTCCCTTACGAGTCGCTCCGGCTCCCAGGAGGCCACGCTGCTCACCTCGAGCCGTTCTGGAGCGAACAGCTGGTAGCCCAGGAAGCCGCCGAGTGTGAATGCCGCGATCAGACCGAAGGCGTAGGAGAGACGTGGGGCGAAAGCCGCGGAGAGAACCGACCGGAGAGAATCCCACGTCGGCGTCTCCGCACGGGTGCCCCGGAGTGAGAAACTCAGCTCCTGCCGCATCTCCGCAAGCAACTCCTCTCCTGGCTCTCTGCTCCGCTCTGTGTCGAGAAGCGCGTGCAGTGCCTTCAGCTTCTTCTGTTCTGTCCTGCATTCCGGGCACGACTCCAGATGACGATGGAGAGAGCGCTCCTGGCCGGGGGTGAGTTCGCCGTAGAGATCGAGTGAGAGAAGTCTCCGGTATCGACTATGGATCATGGCAGTACATCCCTCTTTGCGTTAGAGAAGGTCTTCCAACTGCTCCCTCATTCGGCGGGTCGCATTGAAGAGATATCGTTTCACTGTTCCCTCGCTGCACTGCATGGCACGGGCGATCTCCTTCAGTTGCTGCTCGTGGTGGTATCGCATGGTGAATACCAGGCGCTGCCGCGGGGGAAGAGTCTGGAGTGCCAGAGCGATGCGGTCCGAGAGCTCCTGGTTGAGCAGGTGCCCGTCTGTCCGGGCATCCTCGTCAGGGAATTCGAATGCCGGTTTCCTCTCGCCTTCTCCAGGCTCAGGTGAAGCGAGGGAGATCTTTCTCTGCCGTTGCGCGTGGGAGAGGCAGGCATTGACCGTTATCCTGTGGATCCAGGTCGCCAGGGCACTCTGAAACCGGAAATTCCTGATTCCGCGGAAGACCTTGAGGAACACCTCCTGATAGATGTCTTTTGCGTCTTCTGCGTTTCCCGCAAACCGAGCGGCAATCGAGAGAACCTGCTTGTCGTGCCTGTATACAAGCTGTGTGAAGGCGACAACATCGCCGTTTTTCGCCTGGAGGATCAAGTTTTTCTCAGAAGTCGCGTCTTTCGAGCACATTATGTTAGACAGGAGATGAGTGGAAGAGGTTGCTCGGGCATGCCTCGGGTGAGGGTGTGATCTTTTCTGAGAGAAACGACTAGATAGGTAAACGCATCCCGGGAAGCGAAGTTACGGCGTTGGCTCTGCGGGGGGCGAACCGGGGACTGCCTGTAAGGAGAATCTCCCCCCGGCTTGAGGTCTGGAGCGGGCGCTACTTGTTCTTCAGGATCTGCAGAAGGGCGTTCCGTGCCTTGTTTCCGCCGATGCTCCCCAGGTAGTAGACCGCTTCCCGGCGGAGATCGTAGTCTTCGTGAGACATTGCCACCGAGCTGAGAAAATCAACGGCCTTTTCATTCCCGACATCGGCGATGGTGAAGAAGATTGTCTCCCGCTGGTCTGTCCGCTCTTTCGGCACGGAGCCAAAGAGATCTATCAGTATGGAAACCTTTCGGTCCTCGTCTTTGCCAAGCTCTCCTATGTAGTCGACGGCATAGCTCTGAACGGCAGAGCTCGTGTCGTTTTTTGCAATGTCTACGAATACCGTGATGACGTCAAACCGCTCGAATTCGGAGAGGGATTCCATGGCCGCCTCTCGCAGCGGTTGAGGCTGCTTCGGATCGAGTGCGACCTTCCTGAGCGCCGTGAAAGACTCCTCGTCCTCCTGCCCATCGCCGAGGGCATAGAGAGCTTCCATCTTCAGCCTGGTATCCTCATCCAGGTCTTTGTCGATCCCGACGACAGCCGGCATACTCTCCCGGCCCACCGCAATGCCGACGCGGCGGTATGCGCGGGTGGCGCGGCGGAACTCACGCTCGAGCATCTTCACGCTGGGTGCGACGATGTAGGCATGGGCCTCGATGTCCTTTGTCGGGATGGAGACGGCCGGCCCTTTCGGGGGACTGACGACCACGATTGACTCGAGCTCGTTGAGATCTGCGACCGCGTCGTCGAAGTAGCTGCTTTCCCGGTACGTCCGCACAAACTCCCGGTACGACTTTGCCGCCTTCTCGCGATTGATGTGCTTCAGGGCATATGCGGACCAGTAGTGGGCATCATCAACGTAGTCGCTCCGCGGGTACCGGGCAATGAGTTCGTGGAACAGGCGCCCCGCCTGTTCCCAATCCTCGGTCAGAATCAATTTGTATCCCTCTCTGTAGAGCTCGTACCCCGGGTCATCCCGATTTGCTGGCTCTGCACCCCTGAAGGTCGTCACCAGACCAGAGGTTCCGACCGAGAGGGCGCCGCCATCCGGTGATGCCGCCCGCTGGGCAAAGAGGTTGGTCGAGAGCGCGATGCCCGTCAGGGCCGCACTGAGAACAACAGTCTGCCTCATTTCTCTCTCCTATCGTCTATCACTTGCATACACAAACCGGCTTGAGGAGTATGCCTGCTCCGCCATTCTGATTTTGAACAGGAGATTGCGCTCCCGGATACCGTCCTGTATCAACGAGAGATTCGGGGCAGTACCGGTGCCTTGCGCGCTGGCCAGTTCGATCATGATTCTCTCGACATCGGTGACGAGGTTGGCGGACCGCGCGTCGAGGGGTTGAAGCCGAAGATACCGCGATTCCTTGAGCAGCCGCCGGGAAGCGAGCCGTTCCGGCTCCAGATCGATCTGGCGTTCGGCGGGTGGATCCGTGTTCGTCAGTCCTACGAGCAGCGTGCGGGATTGACGAAGGTAGCTGCTGAGACGCTCCGAGTTCTCTTCGAAGGTGGGCCGGCCTGCTGTCCGCGCCTCTTGCTCTGGCTCAACATCGATCGTTGTGGCCGGCCGCAGGAGCAGCAGGCCCAGAACAGCTGCCGCGACGGCAACACCGGTGCCTATTGCGATCCGGGGCCTCATCTGCAGGAGGGATCCGACAGACGTGATGAACGCCCGGGGGAGGTGGAGCCGCCGGCGTTCAGGTTCCGGGAGTCGTCCCTCGACTCTGGCCGCAAAGTCCTCCCAGTATCCTTCCGATCGCAGCCGGCTCGGCCGAACCGCTCTCCGCTCAAGCGTCTGACAGGTCTCCCTGAGTCTCTCGAGGCTCTCAGCGCATTCACGGCAGCGCCGCACATGCTGTTCGACCTGGGCGCGCTGCTCATTCTGGAGTTCGTCCATGATGTAGTCGTACAGCAGGAGCCGGTACTGCGCGTGTTCCCTCATATCTCCTCACCCTTCAGATACTCTAGTCTCTTCCTCATCTTCTCCATGCCCCTGAAGAGATGCGTCTTGACAGTTCCCTCGGAGCACTGGAGGATCACGCTGACCTCGCGCGTTGACATCCCGTCAAGGTGGCGGAGAATCACCACCGCCCGTTGGAGCGTCGGGAGTTCATGCAGAGCCCGTTCCAGGTGCTCCTGGAGGCCCGCCGCGTGTCCGGGGTCCTCCTCTGTGGCGACAATCGCCGAAGCGCCCAGGATCGGGATTTCGCGTTCGGCCTTCCGTCGTTCAGTCTTCAAGCGATTCAAGGAAATATTGACGACGATCCGGTAGAGCCAGGTGCCAAACTGTGCCTCTCCCCGGAACGTGCGAAGAGAGGTATATGCCCGCACGAAGGCGTCCTGAACGATATCCTCTGCAGCGTCGTGATCATGGACGAAACTGTGGGCAACATCGTACGCCCCCCTCATGTGCCGTTCCACCAGGCTTCGGTAGGCGCGGTGGTCACCTTCCCGGGCCTGGTTGACGAGGTGCCGCTCATCAGCGGCTCTTTGCACGTGTTCCGTTCGCACGCTCTGATGATTAGACAGTATGGAGGGGCTTCTGGTTGACATCCCCGGTCGATGCATCGGACCTATAGGGAGTGGGGGCGGATTCTGCCGCAGTTCCCCCGGTGGCAGGGGGGTGGGTGAAGCCGTCCCAACTACAGGGGACGAGATGGGGGGAAGAATGTTTCGCCCTTGCTGCTGATTCGGGTCTCTTTGTCTAGCCGTCAGAGGGTGATGCTCCCGGAGGTCAGCAGCTCTGCAAGCGTCTCTAGCGGGCTTCAGTCCGGATCGGACAGCTTGAGCCGCCGGCCGACCAAAGAGCGAGAGAGCTTAGTGGCGGTCCTCCTGGTCTGGCGTCTCGCCGGCCATGATTCTCCTGACAGGCTCGTTATCGGCATAGACACGCCATTCAGCGACCAGGCCGTTGCGGACGACGGCCCGCCAGGCGGCAGGCATCTCCCATCTGTTGTGCTCGAGGAGATCCCCTCCCGTGCTGTAGGTCCCGCGCGCGGAGCCGAACAGGGCGACGACATTCTCTCTCTCGAACCGCTCCTGAATCGTGATGGTGAAATCCGGGATCATGTAGAAGTAGGCAATCCAGGCCCCCCGCATCTCCTCCCTGCCCCGGACGCTGTTGCCGAGTGAATCGACGAAGAGGTGGTCATCGGTCATGAGCCGTGACAGGCCGGCAGCGTTATGGCCGTTGATGTGACCGATGAATTCCTGCACCACGGCCGAGGGGCTACCGTCCGCATCCGTTTCGGGCTCGCTCATGTTTGGCGGTCAGTACGG
>Ga0209536_100008520_pt1 | contig 15362 bp, 15 predicted proteins | sample DeeMarSeWOR28_12_FD_187461 | JGI IMG/M metagenome (GOLD analysis project Ga0209536, IMG submission 187461) | Marine sediment microbial communities from White Oak River estuary, North Carolina - WOR-2-8_12 (SPAdes) (version 2) | ecosystem: Environmental > Aquatic > Marine > Intertidal zone >...
GCCTGGACTCGCAAAGAAGGCAAAAACGCCGAGGGCGGCTTGAACGCCAAGGGGCGGGCGAGCTATCACGCCGAAACGGGCGGCACGCTTAAGCCGCCTGTCAAGTCTGGCGACAATCCGCGCCGCGCCAGTTTTCTTGCGCGCATGGGGAACATGCCGGGGCCGATGGAAAAAGACGGTAAACCGACGCGGCTGGCGCTTGCGCTTAAAGCATGGGGCGCGAGCAGCAAGGCCGACGCCAAAAGCAAAGCCGCAGCAATCAGTGAGAGAAATAAATAATGGCCGACGCCGATCGCATAGCCGCCGCGTTGCGGTATCAGCAAAGCATGGCATTCCCAACTCCAGAGCCTGATAGCATGGTTGGTCGCGCATTAGATGCTGCAGCCCAATGGGGGCGCGGCGTGCAAAAAAACATTAGCGATTTGATATCGCCGACCGCTTGGGCGGAGGCGCTAAAAAATCCTCCGCGTGGCGTGCTCTCGCAAATGAATCCTGAAAACAAGCAGGAGATTATCAATCAAGGGATTGATAACGCGCTGAACTTTGGGCCTGCAATGTTGGGCAAAATTGTTTATCACGGAAGCCCGCATAAGTTTGATGTTTTTGACGCTTCGAAAATTGGCACTGGCGAAGGGGCGCAGGCTTACGGGCATGGGTTGTATTTTGCTGAAAATCCTGATGTTGCAGGCCAATACGCTAGGAATGTAACTGGTCAAAAAATACGTGATTCGGCGGGGTTCCATGCTGCAAGGGATAGAAATGCCACATCTTCAGCGATAGATTATTTTAAAGCTATGAAAGATGGGGCTGTTCCGCGTGATTTGGATGCGCTTGGCAAGCCGGTTTCTGACGCTCACATTGACGGACAGATAAAGGGGCTTACTCAGCAACTGGCAAAAGAAGATACATCATTTGGCGTTAAGCCAAACCTTTACAAAGTAGACCTTCCCGACGAGCAAATAGCCAAAATGCTGGATTGGGATAAGCCGCTGAGTGAACAGCCGGAAAATGTGAAGAAGGCGTTTGCCGCAGCAGGCATTAAAGGAGATCAGATGCTTACCAGTGGACAAAAAGCATATAACGATTTCGCTTATAGCCTTAAAACTTCGCCAGAAATGAGCGGCCCTCAAGTTGAAAAGATGGCCGCACAAAAGTTGCGTGAACTTGGCATACCCGGCATCCGCTACCTAGACGGCGGCAGCAGAACAGGCGGCGCAGGCACAAGTAACTTTGTCGTATTTGATGACAAAATTCCAAAAATTATAGAGCGAGAATAAATGGAAGCCATCGCAACCGGCGTGCAAAAATACTTGAATATCGTTAGTCAATACGACAACGAATTCAAAAAATGGGAAGCGCGCGCAGAAAAGATTGTCAAACGGTATCGAGACGATAACCGCAGCCAGCACACGAACGAAACCGCAAAATTCAATATTCTGTGGTCAAACGTGCAAACGCTGGTCCCTGCCGTTTACGCAAAGCTGCCCAAAGCAGTCGCAGAACGCCGTTTCGGCGATAACGATCCCGTCGGCCGCGTGGCGTCAGAACTGATTGAGCGCGCACTCGACTACGAAATTGAGCATTATCCAGACTTTCGCGCCACGATGCGCTATGCCGTCGAAGATCGTTTTCTCGGGGGCCGCGGAACCGCCTGGGTGCGTTATGAGCCGCACGTGCGAACGCTTGATATACCCGAAGATGGCTTGCAGATTACCGAGGACATTGAAAATGAGCGAGCAGAAGGCCAAACCCCCGAGGGCGCCCCGAATCCCGAGAACCAAAACTACACCGCAGGCGAAGCCGAGCCGCAAGAAGAAATCGAATACGAGTGCGCGCCAACCGATTACGTTCATTGGAAGGATTTTGGCCATTCTGTTGCGCGCACTTGGGAGGAAGTAACCTGCGTTTGGCGCTGGGTTTACATGACGCGCGACGCGCTGATAGAACGTTTTGGCGATGCCGGCAAGAAAATACCGTTAGATTCGGGTCCGGAAACGCTTAAAACTTATGGCCAAAGCAACAAAGAGCGCACGCGCGCCAAAATCTGCGAATTGTGGGACAAAGAAACCGGCAAAGTTTACTGGTTCACCAAAAACTATAATGAGCTGATCGACGAACGCGATGATCCGCTTGAGCTTGAAGGCTTTTTCCCCTGCGCAAAACCGCTCTACAGCACAACGACCAGCGATACGCTGATTCCGGTGCCGGATTTTGTGTTGTATCAAGATCAAGCCAACGAACTGGACATTCTGAGCGATCGCATTGACGGACTTGTCAAGGCGCTGCGCATCCGCGGCGTTTACGATGCCAGCCAGCCGGCTTTGCAGCGGCTGTTGACCGAAGGCGACAACAATACGCTGATACCGGTCGATAAATGGATGGCGTTTACTGAAAAGAACGGCCTTAAAGGCAGCATTGATATTTTGCCGATTGATGAGCTGGCAAACGCCCTGCTGCAATGCTATCGGGCGCGCACCGAAATCAAGGCGCAGATTTACGAGATTACCGGCATTTCTGACATTATTCGCGGCGCATCGTCGGCGAGTGAGACTGCGACCGCCCAGCAGATCAAGGGGCAATACGCCGGCCTGCGACTCAGATCCATGCAGGAAGAAGTGGCGCTATTTGCCAGCGAACTGATAAGGCTTAAAGCGCAAGTCATTTGCAGTAAATTCCAGCCGCAAACGATTCTGGCGTATGCCGCTGCCGGCCAGATGAGTCAGCCTGACCAGCAGATGATTCCGCAAGCCATGCAGCTAATGCAAAACAACCCGTTGCGGAATTTCCGGATTGAGGTTGATGCAGACAGCTTGGTGCAGCTGGACGAACAGCAAAACAAGCGCGACCGCGTTGAATTTCTGACTGCTTTTGGCGGATTTATGAAGGAAGCGCTGCCGGTTGGCCAGCAATCGCCGGAACTGGTGCCGATGTTGGTTGAACTGATTAAATTCGGCATTGGCGGCTTTAAACAGGCCAAACCGATTGAGGGCGTGCTTGATGTGGCTCTTGAGCAGATGAAGCAAAAACAAGCCGTCCCGCAACAACAAAAGCCAGATCCTGAAATGATCAAGCTGCAAGCGCAGCAACAGGCCGATCAGATGCGCATGCAAGCTGATACGCAAGCCGCGCAGGCAAAAATGCAGGCCGATATGCAAATCACGCAAGCCAAGGCGCAAGCGGACATGCAAATTGAGCAAATGAAAATGCAACATTCTGCGCAACTTGAGCAACAAAAGCTGCAATTTGAGAGCCAGCTCAAAAACATGGAAATGCAAGCGGCAAAAGAAAAAGCAGAGCTCGATGCCGCAACCAAAATCATGGTGGCGCGCATTGGCGCTAACCCTGGGCTTGATATCCCGCTGATTGAAGCGCAGCAAGCGGCATCGGAAAAGGTTACCGCAGAACTCGGCGAAAACGTGCGGGCGGCGATCGACAACATGGCGCAAATGCACGAAAACATGGCCAACATGCATGGAGAAACGATGAACCGCATTGGCGGCGTAATGCAAGCACTGGCAGCGCCTAAACGCATCCTGCGCGGCCCTGACGGCAAAGCTATCGGCGTTGAGGTGGCAGCATGATCGTAAATACTACCAAAGGTGAAATGGACGATTCGTTGCTTGAAAAGCGAGAGGGAGCCATTGACAACGACAACGAAAACACCACTTGGGTGGAATATTGGCTGGCCGGTGAATTGGTGCACAGATCCGCGCACGTCAGGTTAAAAAAACCGATCATTTCAATATCCGAAACAGGGAGTTTCTAAGATGGCCAATTCTCAAGCAATGTGCACCAGTTTTAAATCTGAAATTCTCAGCGGTATTCACGCGCTGGGAACAACCGTTACCCGAGCCAGCACAAGCGCAGATACGATCAAGGCTGCCCTGTATCTGGCCAGCGCCTCACTGGGGGCCGCCACGACTGCGTATAGCGCCACTGGCGAGGTTTCTGGCGCCGGATATAGTGCGGGTGGCATAACGGCCACAAACGCCACAGCGCCCACATCAAGCGGAACCACAGCCTATTGGACGCCTAGCGCCAGTTTTACTTATACAAACGTCACTTTGACCACATCTTTTGATTGCGTGCTGGTCTATAACAGCACTCAATCTAACAAAGCGATCAGCGTGCATACTTTCGGCGCGCAAACCATTACCGCCGGCACTTTTGTTCTGTCCATGCCGACCAATGACGCCAGCAACGCGCTTATCCGCATTGCTTAAAACATGGCACAAGGCGCTTGGGATACCGGCACATGGGATGCGGCCCTATGGGATTCGCTGCCTGTTACCGGCAACTCTGCCACTGGCTCTCCGGGTAGCGTTGGCACTGCAACAACGGCTTCGCTTGCCGGAACAAGCGCCGCATCTGCTGTTGGATCAGTTGCCGCGACCGTTACGGTATCTTTGTCGGGCGTGCAGGCAACTGGCCAGGTTGGCACTGAGGGCGAAGTTACAACTGTGCCGATTTCTGGCGCAGAAGCGACTGGCGCTGCAGGCAATGTCGGCCTGGTTGTTACTGTTGCGCTGTCAGGCAATAGCGCAAGTGGGCAGGTCGGTGATGTTGCGTTTGTTCCGCAGCCGATTCTGCTTATTGATGACACGCACGATGGGCGCCGGTTTAAAGAGCAGCTAGAACGCGATAAAAAACTCAGGAAAAAGCAAAAACAACAAATTTTTGATGCTTTTGAGCGAATTGTCGAGGGGCGGCCGGAAATCGCCGAAGAAATTGCCGCGCCTTACGTCGTTACAAGGTCAAAAACAAAAGCCGCGCCTATCAAGCAAACTATCAATTTTGACGCATTATTTGCTGATCTTGATAGAGTGCAGCGGATTTGGGAAACGCACTTAGAAATGGATGATGAGGACGTTTTGACACTATTATGAGAAAAAGCTACGTGCAAATCAATGGCGAACTGATTGAGAAAACAGACAGTTATCAAGATCCGCTGGCGCCGATCGTGATGCCGGACATCCAGCCCTATAAATCCATGGCAGACGGCAGCATGATTACGAGCCGCAGCCAGCACCGCGATCATTTGCGCCAACATAATTGCATCGAAATCGGCAACGAAAAGATGGAAAACAAGCCCGCGGCGCAGGTAAAGGACAACCGCCGTGATATTTTGCGCGCACAGCTTGCCAATATGACGCATGACCAGGCTAATAAAATACTCGCCAAAGCGCGAGATGATTTACGTTTTACCCGTCGTTAAACCAACCCCCACAGGGAGAAGCAAAAATGCCAGACTTGAATGAGATAGTGCCAGTCGAAAATCCAGATGCGCGCCGTGAATTGCTAGAAAAGCAGTTTGATGAGGCAGAAAGCGCTGCGCCAGAGCCGGCGCAGTCGCAGCCTGCGCAAGCCGAAAAGCCGCGCGATGAAACCGGCAAATTTGCCAAAACGACCGCAGCCGCGCCGGCTGAGGCAAAACCGGATGATGAGCCGGTATGGCGTCGGCCACCGGCAAGCTGGAAAAAGGACTATCACGAAGTCTGGCAAACCGCCGACGACAGGCTAAAACAATACGCATGGCAACGCGAAAACGAAATGAAGGCCGGCGTTGAGCCGTTGCTGACAAAAGCACAGTTTGCCGACCAAATGCAGGAGGTTTTGAGCCCTTACATGACCACCATACAAGGGCTGGGGATTGACGCGCCGAAAGCGGTCAAGGCACTGATGGAGGCCGACCACGCGCTGCGCTATAGCACGCCGCAGGAAAAACGTCAATATTTTGCTAGACTGGCGCAGTCGTACGGTGTAAATTTAAACGAAATGGGCAACGACCTGCCACAACAGGTTAATGTTGATCCGACAATTTACGCACTTCAAAACGAATTAAATAATGTTCGTGGCGAAGTGATGGGCTGGAAACAACAGCAAGAGCAACAACAGAACCAGGCCCTTTTGGGCGAAATCAACAATTTCAGCCAAAAGGCCGAGCATTTTGAAGAAGCGCGTCCGACCATGATCCAGCTTTTACAAAGCGGCATGGCAAGCGATCTTGAAGATGCGTATGAAAAAGCAATACGCCTTAATCCAGAACTTTTTGATGCAGTTCAACAAAGCCAACAAGCTAAAGTTGATGCAGAAAAAAGAGCTCAAGCGAATAGCGCGGCTAAACGGGCAAGGGCGGCAGCGGTGAGCGTTAAAGGTTCCACACCCGGAACGGTTACGAATACCAAAGCGCAAGATCGCCGGTCGTTACTTGCCGAACAATTCGACAATATTAGCGACCGACTCTGATAATTTTTTTTAGGAGCTTTAATTATGGCTTTTGCCAATAGCTCGATCAGCGACATCATTGCGACTAACATTCAAAGTCGTTCGGGTGAGCTGGCCGATAACGTTACAAATAACAACGCGCTTCTGCGCCGCCTTAAAGAACGTGGCAACGTCAAAACGTTTTCCGGCGGTAACGTCATTTTGCAAGAGGTGATGTATAACGACAGCACGACCAACAACACCAATAGCTATAGCGGCTATGAAGTGTTGAACGTCAGTCAAAACAGCCCGATCAGCGCTGCGCAATTTAGCATTACGCAATACGCGGCGGCGGTTTCAATCAGCGGTCTGGAGATGATCCAGAACAGCGGCAAAGAAGCGATTATCGACCTGCTGGACGGTCGCATGAACGTTGCCGAAGCGCAGCTGATGAACCGTATCGGTTCGGACATTTACCTGGACGGCACCGGCAACTCTGGCAAAAACATTACCGGCCTTGGCGCTGCTGTGCCGGATAGCCCCAGCACCGGCACCTATGGCGGCATTAACCGCGCCACGTGGTCGTTTTGGCGTTCGGTTGCTTATTCCGGCGTGACGAACGGCGGCGCTGCCGTGACTGCTTCCAACATCCAGCAATACATGGATGCGGTTGCTGTTCAGCTGATCCGCGGCACCGACAAACCCGATCTGATTGTTGCCGATAACAACTATTACCGTCTGTATCTGCAGTCGTTGCAATCCATTCAGCGCATTTCTGATTCGGGTTCCTCGATGGCCGGCGCTGGCTTTGCTTCGCTGAAGTATTACGGCGCGGGCATGGCTTCCGACGTTGTGCTTGACGGCGGTATCGGTTCTGCTGCCACTGCCAATCATATGTGGTTCTTGAACACGAAATATATTTTCTTCCGGCCGCACGTTGACCGGAATTTCGTGCCGATTGGCGGCGAGCGCCAAGCGGTTAATCAAGACGCGATTGTTAAACTGATTGGCTGGGCGGGTAATATGTGCTCAAGCGGTCCGCAGTTTAGCGGTGTGCTGATTGCGTAATTTTTAGAAATTAAGGAGAAATAATTATGGCTTATTCAGTAACCCCGCTGATTGGTGTTGATCTGAACAATATTGTTCCGACCAATACCAACTCTGCCGGCACTGCTGTGCCGACTTTTGGCCCGCTGGGGACTCAGGTTTTTGGCTCTGACGGCAAGCGTTATGTGCTTGCGCAGGCTAATGCTTCGATCTCAGCGTCAACCACTGTGTGCGATATCAACGCAACAACCTTTCTGGTTGCCGCGTCTGGTGGCGCTTACACCAGCCCCGCTGTCGCTCTGGTGAGCGGCGATGTGGCGTGGTTTGGCAAAGCGTCGGTGTAAATATTGGGCGGGGTTAATTCCCCGCCCTTTTTTAAGGAATAAAGAATATGTCGCTCCCCTCACGCGTTTTGGCAGCTGGCTCAAGCCCGTTGCTTTCGACCACGATTTGCGGTGATGTTGGCAACACGCTGACCGCTGCTGGCTCATCCACTACCGATGCGCTACAACTTGCCGCCGTTCACAATCGAGTATCGACAACTGCATCGTCAACTGGCGTTAAATTGTTGCCTGCTGAAGCCGGCGCAATAATGACGGTTGCAAACGATGGCGCAAATACTTTGACTGTTTACCCGGCCACCGGCTCAACGATTGACGGCGCTGCGTCTGTTTCGATTGCAACAACGAAACGTCGTATTTTTGTTGGTATCAGCCCGACCGTTTGGGTATCTATTCTCGGCGCTTAATGACAATTCCGTCGCGTGTTTTGGGTGCTGGTGCTTCTCAACTTATGACCGTTGCCATTTGTGGCGACGGCGCTGATGATTTGACGGCCACCGGATCAACTAGCGCGGATGCGTTGCAGCTAACAAAAATTTATAACTCAATTGATGCGGCAACCGCTGGAACTGGCGTAAAACTGCCGCCCACACAAATGGGCGCAACTATTTTTATTGCCAATTCTAGCGGTAGCACGATCAAGGTTTATCCATACGAAGCAACAACAACGATAAATCAATCAGCATCCGCATCCATTTCAAAAGATCACACCAGCATATTTTTTGCTGTAACAAATTCGATTTGGTATAGCATCAATGGAACTAAAACTTAATTTTCCCCACAGGAGATAGCAAAATGGCTTTAGATAGCGACATTCAGAATGCAGATTCGCACTTGCACGTTGAGTTTTATTTGAACGATCAAGGCGATTACAAGGCAAATCCGAAAGAGTTTGTGCGGATTATTGTGCCTGGTGACAAAACTAATGTCGTTGATCAGCCTGTGCGAGAAGATCATAAAGAGCGGTTCCCGCGCCAATATCTTTACTGGAAGATGCAAAGTTCTGATGCGTCCGCTATCGGCACTCCGTTGGAAAAGTGGAATACAGACTTCCCCGAGGAACTGAATTCTCATCAAATGGCAGAACTGCAGATTTTGAAATTTCAAACTGTTGAGCAAATCGCCACTGCCACTGATTCACAGATACAGCGCGTCGGTATGGGCGCATCTGGCTTGCGCGAGAAAGCGCGCCTGTATTTGACCAAAAAGAACAAATCGCAAAGCGATACCGAACTGGAAGAAACGCGCGCGCAGCTCAAAGAATTGCGAGAGCAAATGGCCATGCTGATGGAGGCTCGCAAGCCTGGGCGCCCGCGCAAAGAGGCCGAGGCCGCTTAGAAAGGTTGAATTATGTCTAGCACGATGTTGCAGCTTGTGCAGCAGGTTACAAATGAGCTCGGCGTTTCGACGCCGACATATGTGGCTGGCAACACTAATCAAGATGTAACGCAGATTTTAGCGTTGATGAACGCAACTGGTTATGAACTGCTGCGCCGACACAATTGGCGTGCGATGACAAAGCAACACGGATTTTATACTCAATACCTGACCACGACCGGAAACTGGACCACCGCAGCGCGCACAATTACGGGCATTCCAAGCACTGCCGGTCTAGATGCGACTTATCAAGTGCAAGGCACTGGCATCAACCAAAATACTTATATCGTGTCGGTTGATAGCGCAACACAAGTAACGGTCAATCAAGACTTTGCCGCCGCCGGCGGTCTTGACGCAACCGCCTATTTTCAGAAAATCCGATATAGTTTGCCGAGCGATTACGAGGCGCTTATTCCGCGCACAATGTGGGATAAGTCAAAGCATTGGGAAATGCTCGGCCCCGAGGATGCGCAGCAATGGGAGTGGTTGTTGTCAGGTTATATCAGCACTGGCCCGCGCATTCGCTGGCGTTTGCTTGGCAATTATTTTCAAATTTGGCCCGGTATGTCTACGGCAGAAAGCTTGGGCTTTGAATATCGCAGCAACGGATGGGCAGAAGCGGAAGATGGCACTGTAAAAACCAGTTTTACAGCAGACACAGACACCACGATATACCCAGATCGTTTGATGGTGCTTTCTACAAAACTCAAGTATTTTGAGGCTAAAGGTTTTGACACCACCGCGATGTATCGCAACTATTTAATGGAACTGGAAGCTGCGATGGCGCTGGATATGTCAAGCGCGAACCTAAGTTTTGCGCCGCGGCCTGGCACTGTGTTGATCGGCTACGACAATATACCGGACACCGGATATGGCCCGAACTAGAGGCGTCAATCAGCTGGTGCAGCGAGCAGCTGCCCGCGTGGCGTCTATTCCGGCGCCAGTGGGCGGCTGGAACGCGCGCGACTCCATCGCAAACATGGAGCCATTAGACGCGGTGCAGTTAATAAATTTTTTCCCCACTGTTAGCAATTGCGTTTTGCGCGGCGGCTCAACAAACTGGGCAACCGGCATGACTGGGCAAGTGCAAAGCCTGATGGTTTACAGCGGCGGCACTTCAAATAAGATGTTTGCCGCTGTTGGAGCGCCTGATTTAAAGTTTTATGACGTCACAACTGCAGGTGTTGCGACCGCCACCAGCGTAACAGGGCTTACTAATGCAATTTGGGAATACGTCAATATAACGACATCCGGCGGCCATTATTTGTATACCGTCAACGGCTCAGATAAGCCGCGCCTTTACGATGGCACCACTTGGACGGCAATAGATAGCGCATCAACGCCTGCAATAACCGGAGTTACAACAACAACACTATCAAACGTCACGCTGTTTAAAAATCGTTTGTGGTTTATTCAAAAAGACACGCTAAAAGCATGGTATTTGCCGACCAGTTCAATCGGCGGCGCTGCGCAGGTTTTGGATTTATCAGCAATTGCCAAGTTTGGCGGCCATCTGGTCGATTTGGATACTTGGACGATTGACGCCGGATATGGGGTTGACGATAACCTTGTTTTTGTGACCAGCAATGGCGAAGTTATTGTTTATCGAGGCACCGATCCCTCTAGCGATGCCACTTGGGCGCTCGCGGGCGTCTGGAAGCTGGGCAGCCCTATCGGCAATCGGTCAATGTTGAAATGGGCTGGCGATCTGCTGATTTTGACTTATGACGGTTTGATGCCAATGGCGCAAAGTCTGCAATCTTCTCGGCTTGATCCTCGCGTTGCGCTGTCAAATAAAATACAAGGCGCAATTACTCAGGCAACAACCAATTACGGCGGCGATCATGCCGCTGTCGGTTGGCAGGTTTATTACAACGCAAAACGAAATGCAGTCTGGATAAATGTGCCAATTGCTGAAGGCCAGCAAGAGCAATATGTGATGAACACTATCACGCGAAGCTGGTGTCAATTTCAAAACTGGCCTGCTAATTGTTGGGATACGCTAAACGATAACCCGTATTATGGCGGTGATGGCGTTGTTGTCAAAGCGTGGGATGATACTTATTCTGATGGTGCATCAAACATTTTTACAAACGTTTTCCAAGCATTTAATTATTTTGATAGCAGAGGCGTTAAAAAATATTTCACTAGAGCGCGGCCTAGTATTTTTACAAATGGCGCGCCTTCAGTTTTTGTTGGCATGAATGTTGATTTTGACGTCGAAGATACGGCGGCAACACTATCATTGTCCCCTTCATCTGTTGGTTTGTGGGATTCTGGAAGATGGGATTCTGCTTTTTGGGGTTCTGGTCTGGAAATTACAAACAATTGGCAAGGCATTACCGGCATAGGTTATTGCGGCTCTATACAGCTCAAGAGCGCAAGCAGCGGATTGCAGATTGAATGGGCATCAACAGATGTGGTATTTCAAACCGGATGGGCAGGTATATAGCATCAGGGCCGGATATCGGCCATTGGGTTGCAAAACACGTCGATGGCGGTTTTTTTGAAGGCAGGGCGACTGCTTTAGGATTGAAGCGAGATGATGAAATCATTGCCGGCGTCATTTATGAAAACTGGAACCATCAAAGCATCTGGTGCCATTTCGCAATTCAGGGGCAAATGACGCCGGCCTATTTGGCGGCAATATTTGATTACCCGTATAACATATGCCAAGTGGAAAAAATTATTGTGCCGGTGGGCAGCGACAATGCGCAAAGCACAAAAGTGGTGAAAAACATGGGTTTTAAGGAAGAAGGCAGAATCAAGAACGGCAGGCCAAATGGTGACATTGTTTTTTACACGTTGCACCGTGATGATTGCCGGTTTTTAAATAATAGATACAGCAAAAGGATAGCAAATCATGGGTAAATCCTCTCCTTCGCCGCCCCCGGCACCGGATTACGCAGGCGCAGCTGCCGCACAAGGCGCGGCCAATTTGGAAACTGCCCAAGCTCAGGGCAGGATGAACAATCCGAACATCATCGGCCCTCTTGGCAGCCAGACTGTCACGTGGGGGACGCCTACTTTTAACCAAGCCGCTTATGATAGAGCGATGGCGGCTTATACGGCGCAACCGCAACGCGGCGCTGCGCCCGATCTTGGGCAATTCACACGAACCACCGGCGGCGGTGAAGATGGGCCAACTCAGACTGTTATTGACCAAGGCGCCTACGCAAAAGCGATGACGGATTGGGCGAATTCTGGTGTTGCGGGTCCTGCGCCGACGCGCGAGCAATTTACGACCAATGCGAACGCCGACCAGGCCACGATCACGCAAACATTGACGCCGGCCGCACAAGCCACGCTAGACGCTCAGCAACGTGTTCAGCGGGCTTTGGCCAACTTGGGCGAGCAAGGTCTAGGAACCGCAAGCAATGTGCTTGGGACGGCGTTTAATCCAAATCTGCCAGGTATTCAAACAGGCATCGGAAACGCAGGACAGATTGCGCAAACGCCCGATTTAGGCAGATACGGGCAGGCGGGCGCAAATGTTAGCGGCGGCCAAATAATGGAAACGCCCGATCTGGGGCGCTACGGCATGGCCGGCGCAAACGTCAGCGCGCAGGGCGTAAATTACGGACCGCAAGCCGGCCAATATGGAATGGCGCAAGGCGGCCCCGCCGGCAATCAATTCGGCACCGCTGGCGCTAATGTCGAACGCCAATTTGCCGGTGGCGGCCCGTCGGCAGATCAATATGGACTGGCGCGAGGAAATATAAATTTCAACATGGCCAGAGGCGGTCCTGCTGCCGGGCAATATGGAATGCAACAGGGCGGCGTGCAAGGCCCGCAATTGCAGACTAATCTGGATGCGTCGGGGCAAATCAGCGGCGGCCCGCAGATGGGTATGTATGGGTTGGCGCAAGGCGGTCCTGCGGTTGGCCAATTGCAAACATCATTAGACACGTCCAATTTGGCCGCAATGCCGATCAATGCGGGCACTACGGCGCAGCAGGCGATTATGTCTCGATTGCAGCCGCAGCTAGAGCGCCAGCGCGCACAGCTTGAAACTCGACTGGCTAATCAAGGGCTAGTCCGCGGCGGAGAGGCATATAACGCCGCTTTGACCGAACAAGGGCAGCGGGAAAATGATCTGCTGTCACAAGCTGCTTTGCAGGGCATAAATCTTGACCTGGCTGCACGTCAGCAAGGCTTGGGAGAAGCGCAAACTTTGGGCGGTTTTGCAAATCAGGCGGCTTTGTCGCAATTTGGCGCCGGCCAGCAGGCCAACCAAGCGCAAAATGCAGCCATGCAACAGAATTATGCGCAGGCGATGGCGTCCGCACAACAGGGCAATGCCGCACAACAACAGGCGTTTAATCAGCGCGTGCAGGCCGGTGAATTCGGAAATGCCGCGCAAATTGCATCGTTTAATGCAGCGCTTCAGAACCAGCAAGCAGGCAATCAAGCGGCTGCGGCTAACTTTGCGCAGGCGCAGGCGGCGCAACAAATGCGAAATCAAGCTGCCGGCCAGAACTATCAGCAAGCACTGGGGGCTGGCCAGTTTGCCAATCAGGCTGCGGCGCAAAACTTTGCGCAAGGTCAGTCTGCACAACAACTTGCAAATCAAGCCGCAGCGCAAAACTTTGCACAAAATGTCACTGCTCAACAATTGCAAAATCAGGCAATTGCTCAAAATTTTGGTCAAGGTCAGGCTGCAAACGCTGCGCAAAATGCCGCAATCGGGCAAAATTTCGCTCAAGGATTGTCTGCACAACAGGCACAAAATGCAGCCGCGCAACAATACTATAATCAAATCATGGGCGAGCAAGGGTTCAGAAATCAAGCCGTCGCTCAAAATCAACAAACTGCATTGGCGCAACAACAAGCAGCACTTGCCGCGCAGCAACAAGGATTCGGGCAACAGGTTACGCAGCAACAATTGGTGAATCAGGCGCTCAGTCAAAATCAGCAGGCGGCTTTGCAACAACAGCAGGCAGCCTTGGCGGCTCAGAATCAACAATACAACCAATTGTTGCAGGCCGCTCAATTTGGCAACACTGCGCAACAACAAAGCCTGCAACAGCAGCTCGCATTGCGGAATCAACCGCTAAACGAGATTGCCGGCTTGATGAGTGGTTCGCAGATTCAGATGCCGCAATTTCAAGGTTATCAAGGTGCAAACGTTGCGCCGGCGCCTATTTTTGCAGGCGCACAAGCCGCAGGGCAGGCCGCGTTGCAGAATTACGGCATGCAGCAAGCTGCCGCTAATGCCAACACGCAGGGCTTGTTTGGCCTTGCAGGTGCAGGTTTAGGGGCTTACGGCATGCTGAATGCAGCCCCCCTAGTGGCCGCATCAGATCGACGCCTTAAATCTTATATCGTTCGAGTGGGAACGCATAAAACAGGCATCGGCATATATGAATATAATATATTTGGAAACCGGCAACGCGGCGTGATGGCAGACGAGGTTGAAGCCATAATGCCAGAAGCGGTTATTCTGCATCCTAGCGGGTTCAAAATGGTTAATTATGGAGCGCTGCAATAATGGCCGACGTCAGTTTTAACATTGCAAACCCATACCAACAACAGCAGGAAGAACTTGCGCGCCGTCAAAAAATGGCCGAAATCCTGCAACAACAATCTTTTCAGCCCATCGAGCGCAGCAGTTATGCCGGCATCGAGGCGCCAATCTCGCCCTATGCAGGTCTGGCGAAGATGCTGCAAGCGTATGCCGGCTTAAAAGGTCAGCAAAAGGTTGCGGAAGAAAGAGCAACGCTTGCAGACGAGGTGCGCAATCGTTCTCAAATGGAAGGACGCGAGTTTATAAACGCATTGAAAGGCACGCCGGAAATACAAATGCCAGCGGAAGAACTGGGCGGCGGCCCCGGTCGACCGGCGCAGGGGCCGGATATGGCGCGCGCGTTGGAAATGTCCATGAGTTCTGTCAATCCGATGGTTCAAAGCGCTGGCGGCGCTCTTTTGGCGGCGTCATTGCCCAAAGCGTCGAAATGGGAAAAGGTGGAACTGCCGACGCCGGAAGGCGGGAAACGGGTCGGGTTTGTTGATATGAATTCGCCGAATCCGGAATCAACATTTCGCCTTGGCGGCGCACAAGGACCGAAAGTAGATTATGTTAATGTTGGCGGCACGATGGTTCCCCGAACTGGATATGAGCAAAATGCACAGGAAATTCCGCGCACTGTATCACCGGATACCGCTGCAAGGCTGGAACAAGAACGCGCGATATCGGATCGAAACTTTAATCAATTGTCTGCTAATCAACAAGCGCAATTGAAAAATGATGCGGCCAAAATTGGAATCAGCGCGCAACAATTATTTTTTGATACAAACATTCGCGCTGGCGGCGCTGCAATGCCGCCTGCAACTGGTCCCAGTTATTTGCCTGCGCCTACTGTCGCAGGTGCCGCACCTGCTGCGCCGGTTATG
>Ga0209536_100008521_pt1 | contig 15362 bp, 14 predicted proteins | sample DeeMarSeWOR28_12_FD_187461 | JGI IMG/M metagenome (GOLD analysis project Ga0209536, IMG submission 187461) | Marine sediment microbial communities from White Oak River estuary, North Carolina - WOR-2-8_12 (SPAdes) (version 2) | ecosystem: Environmental > Aquatic > Marine > Intertidal zone >...
GGTTACGCGCTCGATGTCGCGTGCGCCAACGATGATGATGCTGTCAGACGCAGTTGGCGTTGATGGTACAGAACTGCCGGTCACAATCGTCACTGAGCCGGTGCCATTGGCGTTGATCGTCACAGTGTAGTCGGTGGTCAGCGTTAGCAGCGTGGTGTTGAAATACACCGCAACATCGTTCTCGTCCAACACCTCAAACGTGAAGGCGTATGGCCCAAGCCCGGCTGAACCAGTGAACACGACCCGGCGCGTGATTGCATTAATGTTGTAGTCAGCCATCTCTGTGCCTCATTTTGTTGTGTGCATTATACATCATCAGCTTCATTTCTGCCAGATCACTGCGCGGCCATAATCTTAACAGCCAGATCTGGATCGCCAGCAACCAGCATTTTGCGTGCCGCTGTTTTGAACTTGCCAACAACCGTTGTGATCTTGTCCAACTTATCTTCTTTGGTGGGCAGCGATTGATAGTATTCTGTGCCGATCATATCCATCAATAACGGCAACATAGTTTGGCCAACATCATAACCGGCATCACCGGGCATACGACCGCGTGTATCCATACTGTTCATAGTGGTCAGCCACTTGTTGTACTGCACTGCATTCAGCCGCACGCCGCTGATCTTTTTGTTTGGCATTTTGATGCCGTCACCAAGCGCCATCAGTTCATCATCGATCGGCGCAAACTTGGTGTCCTGCACGCGGATAGGCGACCAGAACTCCCAGCCCTCACCGCTGCCAGCAGTGATCTTCTCGCCCCACAAGTTTAGCTTTGGTGGCACGCTGTCGCTGAAGAATGGATTGCGCCCCTTGGCACGTTGCAGTTCAGTATAAAAGCCGCGCATGAATGCAGGCAATTGTGTAGGATCTTCGCCAATCAAACCAGCCTCTGGCAGCATAGGTGATGAAACAGTCGGATCCTGCATCCGCTCTATGCCAGCAGAGAATGATGACATGCCCGGCACAAATGCCAGACCAGCCTCAGTAACCTTGCCGCCGATCATCTCCATAAACTGCTCTTGCCGGATCATTGGATCAGCGTTGGTAAAGACCCGCGTCAATTCCTGCACGCCCTGCAAGAACGGCATATCCAGCGTATACTCAGCGAGGCTCATTGTCATAGCCATAGCCAGCCGATCAATTACTGCCTGATCCTCTTCATAGTTTGCGTAATATGCAAAGTCAGCCGCCATAGCCAACATGCCGGAGATAGGATCGAGCCGCGAATAAGTGACCGATGTGTAGGTGCCGTCCTCGTTCTTAAAGTTAATTGAAAATGGCTGGATGCCCTTTCGCATCATTGCTTGTTGTGCCTCTGGATCTGGTGGCCCAGAACCCATAATGATCAACTCCTTGTCTGGGTCATCGATGCCCATTGCCATATAAGCAAACGCGCTAGAGATCATCGACCCGGTAGCGACTTGACCAAATGCAATGTCAGCCTCACGGCCACCAGCCCGCAGTTTTTTGTACAACCCAAAACCCGGCGTCAGCATCAATGGGCTGCGTACCATTGTTTCTTTCATCACGTTTGTTGGCGTCTTGTAAAACGGCACAAACAATTTCGCAACAGGATGCGACATGCCGCCCTGCATATCACCAAGGAACCCATCGAGATCGCCTTGGAACGTCATCTGCCTTGCGGCATCACGCGCATCCTCAACCAAACCTTTTGGCGGGTTGGCCATTAGGCGTGCGCCTTCAGCCGCCGCCATCTGCTTGGCCTCTTGTGGCGTTTTGCCAGCGGCCACCAATTCATCATACATATTGGCTGTGCGGGTTCCGACCATCTGATGCAAAGACATGCGATAGCCGACACCCTTGAAGAACTCATCTTCTGCCAACAGGAACCGGCCACCCATTCTTGCGCTGATGCCAAGCATGTTGACGGCAGCGGCACCAGCATTGCCGCTTCTAATTTCATCGATGATAACGCGGGGGTCGCCACTTGTGCCAATGGCCCGGCGATTGCGCACATCAATCTTTGACACAATGTCAGACGGCTCTTCGGTGAACAGTGTTTTGCCAGACACAATCATTGCATCAAGAAAACCTTTGCGGATGCCTTCAAGGGAATTGACCACATCGCGGAACCGGGCCTTGTCTCTTGCGCCAGTTATCGCAGTCCTCACCGCTCCATATGCCGCAGCCGGAACTTGCTCAACCACGCGGGTTGCCATAAAGACAGAGTTGCCAACTACGTTAACCATATGCGTAGTAGGCGCAGTCAGAATGCTGTTGATCCAAACCTCGACAATCATATCCATTGCCTTGTTCATGCCGTTCTTGATGAACGATGCTTTGGACGCAGGGCTTGGCAAGGCCATATAAAGCTGGCCCATATACTCCATATCCTCAACCGTCTCAGCGCCAAACAGGTTGATCATCTCTTCAGACTGCCGGGCAAAGTCGATGTCCAGCCCCTTTTGCGCCTCGCGTAGCACAAACAAGCTACGCGCCGCCTCAGAGCCTGCGCCAGAGACGTTGGCCATCATAGCCGCTGTGACGTTCTGCATCTGGTAGGCACGGCGTATAGCCGCATCTCTAGCCTCACCAACCGGCATGTCTGCAATCTTTGTCCATTCGGATCTTGTGTGATGCAACAAATTGGCAACGGCCATCACACCGCCAAGCAGCTTTTCGCCAGTCGCGCCAGAGCCGGGGTTGCGCACCAGCCACTCAGCAATCATGTCGTCCATACCGTATTTGGCAGCAAGTTCTTTGATCTGGTCAAAGGTCATTGTGCCGCGCCGGGCTTTTTCAAACAGTTCTTGGTTGGCGTCTTTGATCCTAGCCATATGGTCGGCCATATCAAAGTCGTCCAAGCCCTCGGCTATGGCCGGGAAATTGACGCCCTTGGTCCATTCGCCGCCAGTGGCTTCAGCCAAAGCCGCAACCTCATCTTCAGTCGCCGGGCGAATGATGGTGGCTGTTCCGGCTTTTTGGATAGCCTCATCAGGCAATGGGGGAAGCACAGCCTCTTCAGCTTTGCGCACCCGGCCCTTAACACCTTTAGCTATGCCCACAACAATGTCGTCAAGGCCAGCAGTTTGCACAACGGCGGGATCATCAACAGCCGCAACTTGTGATGGGCCAAGAACTTGCTCGGCGATGCTTGCCTCTTCTTGGACGATCTCTGTTGGCGCGACTTGTTGCGGCTCTGGTTCAGCAAACAGATCTTGGCGCAACTCATCCTGTTGCGCCATCTCGTCAAGCTGTTCTGTAATATCACGCGCCATTGTCATCGCCCTCTTGCTGTTGTGCGCCAGCAATGGCTGTCACAGCCACAGGCCCAACAATACCATATTTCTCTAGGATCTTGATGGCCTTATCATCAAAGATAACATAGTTACGCTCGGTCGCCGCATCATCAACATCTGCGCGCCTTGAGCCTGCGGCGCGGTATTTAATTCCTTTAATTCCTGCGTTTGATAATGCGTCAGCAGTTTTCTTGTCTGTTGGCAAAAATGATCCAATAGATTTTGGCGATGCAATTTTTAATGACCTTTGAATGTCATAAACAATATTGGGGTCAATGTCTGGGTACTTTGATGGTGGTACTGCTTTAGTAAATTCTTCAAATAATTTGCGTTCCTCTTCCATATCAGCTTTATTAACCATAGCTGACCACTTATGTTTTTTATCAATTAACAATTCCCTTAATTTTGCAAAGGTTTCTTTTGATTTTTGATTTGGTAGGCTATCAGAAAAATCATCAAGTTCCTTGTTTAAGGACACTACGGCCTCTTGCTTTTCTTTAGCAGCGCGAGCCTCAAGTGTAATATTTGCGTTCAATTCGGGGTCATTTATATCTTCAAGTGCTTTTATAAGAGCAACCTTAATTTCTTCGGGTTGTTCACCAATAGGCAAATCATAATCCAGAAATTCATCTGGTTTTGGAGATAAGGCAACTTTATATGTTTTACCAGTTTCAGCACCAACTGTCACACGACCTCTCAAAGCCTTTAACTTTTCAAGCTCTTTGCTTGTTGATCTTATGGCGTTGACATTATCTTCAGCAATCATCTCTTGCAAAAATTCTTCAGAACTTTTTATAGCGGCTTCCAAGTCTCCATTTGTTGCGGCCAAATCATCTGCAATATCTTCATCAACAAGGTTGTCATTTATTTGGTTGCCTCGAATATAAGGGCGGCCATCAATATCAACATTCCGCGCCATCATGTCTTTGTAAAATTTAGCAATATCCTCGCTGTCAGTAAAATACAGCCCATATCCATAAGCCTGTGCGCCCTCACCTGTGCCAATCTTTTCTAGGCTAAATTGGTCAAAGTCTGCGCCAGAACCGTGGAAAGCAATGATGCCCGGCTCAGTTTCAGTTGGCGGCACGATCTTTTTGATGCTGGCATCAGCTAATTCGCTTGGGAAAAAGCCAAATTCGTTTAGGTCATTGCCGTCTGAATAAACGTCCTTAACCCTGACCCGCTGAGAAATTACTTTACCGGCCTGCTGGCCATCTGGACCATAACCAGACCCAGCATGAACAGCCGCATATTCAGGACTAAGCGTCACCCAATCACCGGGGTTTATCTGATCTACATTCTGCGGCACAGCTCGATAAATGGTAATTTCAGCATCAGGATTTCCGCGCGCTTCCATAATGGCTGCATAAGACTGGCGGTCAGAGACGTTGTTAGGATTGCCGTATATACGCAGGCCGTCTGTCGAATAAACATCCTCTGGAAACAGCTCACCACCAGCCGTGATATCATCAAGCCTGCCGCCACCATCTTGCGGCCCTCTAGGCTGATGATCCATTCTGTAGCTGACATCAAACTCAAGTTGCTCACTTGGAGATAACTGTGACAGTTGAGCATCACGCTGACGACGCAGATCTAAATACTGCTGCCTAAGAGCGGGATCATTTGGCGATGCTTCATACGCTGCTCTAGCTTCGTCAACATTGCCCATCAGCTTCTGACCGGCAACAATAGCCTCATCAACCATAGCCGTTGGGTCGGCACCCATACCAAGTGTCGCACCGCTTGTGCGGTCGGCTATGCGTTGCGGTGCGCCTGCGGCGTATGTCTGCACACCCTTGGCAACGCCTTTACCAGCCTCACCAGCCGCGCCGCCAAAGCCGATAACCTCACCAACCATTGCGCCTTGCCGCAAACCTTGCTTTGCCTCATCACTGATTGGCAGCGCATCAACACCAGCGTTGTAAAGTTCAAATGCTTTTTCAGAACCAATAACGCCAGAGATTGCCTGAAATCCCTTTAGAAACTCATCAATGCGCTGGCCCTCTTCTGCTGTAGCTGCCTTGATGCCACCATAAGCAAGTGCGCCAATGTCTTGTATGCCGGTTGCCGCGCCGATTGCCGCACCGGGAACCACGCCGCCCATAGTGCCAGCGACCTCTTGTTCAGATACAGGCGCACCAGCCGCCTCAGATATAGCATATGGATCACGATATGCGCCGGGGCCAAGCGCGGCAGCTTCAGCCGCAGGATCTGGCACGCGCTGCAATCGAACACCACCCTGCTCGTCCCGCGCAATCTCTAAACTGGCCCCGCTCTCATACAGGTAATAGGACGCCATCATCTCATCGCGTAGTGTTGTCATTGTTGCTGCGCCCTTCTCAGTACATCAAGTGCATTGATTATTGGCTGGGTTTTCGCAAGGGCTGCTTGCCTGTCACTCCCGCTCAACCGCTTTTGAATTTCCTCATCAACAGATGCAATGTCATTAGCAATACCGTTCTGTTTTGCAAATGCATTTACAAGAGCCTCCGCATCAGCAATCTGTTTTGCAGTTGGCCCGGCTGGCTGCAAATCCTTTAATCTGTTTTGCACCCACAAAAGAGGATTAAGACTGGGGTCTTTGCGCATAGCAAGTATCAGTTCGTTTTCAATTTCGCCGATCTGCTTATTTGCCTCATCATCACCAACACCCAAAAGGTTTGGCACTGGATTAATTTCATTTCTAATGAATGTTTTGGCTGCTGAGAAATCTTCACCCTTTAGCCGCTCAAGCCGATCATATCGCTTCAAGTATTCAGCAAACGTGATGTTACCGGCATCAAGCGCATTCAAAAGAACCTGATGCGTCATGTTTCCAAAAGCCTCTGTTTTGTTTAGGCCGATAATCGTATCTGGGTCATTAGCCGCTGGGCTTGATAACACGCGATCCTGCATTACCAGATGCGCTTCTGGATCAACGTCTTTCAAACGGTCCAACAATTCGTCAAGCGTTGAGCCGGTGCTGCCGGGGTAATTCATTTCCATCGCAATGTCACCACGCAACCCAATGGACGCGCTCTTCCTCATGCTTTCGGCTTTTCTTTCAAGCGCTGCTTCGTGTGACAGATCCCTAGATGCGACCTCAAATGATGCGTCAATTGCAGCGCGGCGCTGTTCTGGGTTCATTTGGCTATATATGCCTGCAATCCTTTTGTCAGCAATCTTGCCCGACATTACCTCAACTTGTCGGATCAGTGGATCGTCAACCACATAATCGCGTACCGTGCCAATGATTGCATCATCTACAGCTTTGTCAAAACTTTCTAGCTTTTGGTTTAGCAGGGTTGGGTCAAGCGCATCTCCAGCCCTTCTAAATATTGAACTGCGCTCACCCGCCAGCACATCGCTCATTGTCGAAACCATTAGACCACTATTTGGGTCAATAATGTCACCACGTTCAACAATCTCAGCCACGCCTAATATGGTTGTGTCGATGCCTCTGATTGCCTGAATTTTGCGTTCAGCTTCTGCGGCTGCTGCCATTTTGTTTGCGTGCGTCACTACAGCAGTGTTGCCAATCGCAGCAACAGATGCCCTGAATTGCCGCGCAGACGTTGGGCTGATGTCAAACAATGTGCCAGCATAGCCGTTAATCACTGCATCAATCTCGCTTTGCAGTTCCATTGTTGGCATATTTGTTTCAGCCGCACTCAGCCGCAAAGCAGTGATCTGCTCACGCGCAGATGTTTCAAGGTTTGTGGTGATGGCATCAAGCGCTGCCGCTCTGGCGGCGCGATCGCGCACCGTGCCGGTGCCACCGGGAACCAATGCCTCAAGGTCTGCCGGTGTCTGCGCATCCATCAATTGCTGTGCTGTAGGCGCATTGCCAGCGCCGTACTCAGCGCCCTCAATCTTGGCCTGCGTCTCAGCCTCGCGAAACGCAAAGCTGGACATGCGGTCTAGGCTGTTGGCAATTGTCTGCGCAACACGCGCCTCTGCCTGACCAGTCGCCGCAAAGTTGACGCCGGGCAAACTGGTCACGCCAATGCCTAGTGGTCTGTATCGCGGCAATCTAGCCATTATCCAATACTCGCTTTCATCATGTAACCTTGGCCAAGCGTGCCAATAGCAGCCGCAAAGCCAGCCTGCTTGGCAGAACGCGCTTGCAGCATAAACTGCTGCGCCTGCAATTCACCGCCGCGCAGTGCGATTAGTTCGTTATCCCTGACGGTGTACAATTCCTGCGCACCCTTAGCCAATGCCAAAGTCTGCAATTCACCGGCAGATCCAGTGAATGGATCAATGCCGCCAGCCCCGGCTCTAGCTGTAACCTCGGCAGATGTTTGCAGAATGTTGTCCAAAACAGCCACAGCCTGCTGCTTGTATTTGATCGCTTCCTGCTTGGCCTGCATCCGGGTGTAGCCAGCTTGCGCCGCCAAGCCCTTGGCCTGCGCCTGCGCACCACGCAATTGCATAAACGCGCTTGCGCCTGCTAATGCCAATCCTATTTGTGCCGCTGGTATCGCCGCCATCTTACTGCCCCACGCTCACTTTGTAATCGATCCCAAGTAATGTCATCTTTAACGGCACATCCTGACCAATCGTGATCTGGCCGTCATAAGTATACCCTAAAATGCCGTGCAATGTCTTGATGCCGGTAAACTCATCAACCGCGCCATCAAGAACAGCCGCACCGAAATTGCGGAACGGCACCTCTTTGCCCTCAATCGTCATTGCCTGCGTCTCGAACAATTCGGCATTAACCTCAAAGATCCGCTTCTTAAAGCCCTTTAGAGAGCCGCTGGGCAGGTTTGGCTCAACCGGCAGTGTCTTTACCTCCGGCGTAAAGTTGAGGCCGACCTGATAGCTTGTAGAGGCCGCAGTGGCAAAGGTCACAGTGTAAGGTGATCCCGGCACTGTCTGATCCGGCTCGATGACACCATCGCGGATGATCTTGACTGTGGCCGCTTCGAGGTGGCCCATCGTGACAGAACTGGCAGCGCCGCCAGTCTTGGCGCAATCAAGCAACGTGTCGCCATCAAACAGTTCCACATAGTAAACGGTGGCCCCATTCACTGTGCGCTTGACCACAACGTATATGTCGTCCACATCCACCCCGATGTTCAGGAACTCACCATCAGTGGTCCACTCAGACGGCGCAATCACGTTCTGGCTACGCAACAATGTGTAACACGCAATGCTGCCATCATCGTCATTCACGATCATCAGCCGGTCGCCTTCATCAGTTGATGTGGCAACACGCACAGACATCTCGCCCGGCGATTTCAACAGATGCGATGACAACAGCGAGATCTTGGCTGACGTATATGCCTGCACGCTGTCGCTGTAGATAAATTCCTGAATGGCCTTGCCCTGCCGCTGGATGAACAAGGTTGAGCCATCCACGTTCTGCAAGCGAATGCCGGGCTTCATGCCGAATGCGGTCTGCTGCTTCACGATCAGATTGCTTGGCGTGATCGGCTCATCCAATGTCTGCGGCACATAGAACTCAGCGCCTGTCGTGAACACTTGCAAGTGACGGCCAGAGAAGATATCGACAATCGCGTTAAAGGTGCCGGTGTCAAGTGTTGCCGACACCCCATCATCTGCCAACGCCTCGCCGGGGTTGAAATTAAAAAAGTCGGACACGCGAGATCCATACAAGGTCGATGGTCGGCTCTTAGTGCCGCCAAAGAACAACCGGCCCTCGTGGAAAGTCACCGACCGGGGATATCCGCGTGTTGCTGACCACACCTCTTCATAGCCGTGTTCCGACTGCCAGTCGCCAGCATCAATCGCGCTTGTGTCGAAAAATGGGATCTCAACGTATGCTTTCATCTGTGTGTCGCTAACAAACTCAACATAACGCGCACGACCAAACCCATTTACAGCCGTAGCGTACTCACCAACGGCGGCATCATTGAACGCTACAATCTTATAGTTTGATGTGGCATCAGGCGCGGTATCCCACGCCGGATAAACTGTCGCAACTTTTGTTGACGCAACATAGTCCTCAACATGCCGTTTTTGCCCAGAGCCGGTGCCAGCCGTAATCTCAATGAACATGCCATTTGGCTCATCATCGAGCGTAAAGCTAGACGCAGCCTTCAGCGTAATTGTGTTGGCCCCGCCAGCTTGCGCTGTGCCTGTGTCGCTTGTTACCGATGACGCGGTGATCGTGATGTTGCCGCTTATTGCTGATGGCGTAATAGTGAATTGCGGATTGTGGAAATCTAATTCAAACGCATACAAGGGAACGTGGTCGAACTCAATGACGCTGGCTGTCCAGTCGGCATCTGTCGCGCCGCGCACAATCTTGGTAGGCGCAAGATCCTCATGCACGACAATCACGGTGTCGGCAGACTGCACCCAATTCATTTCAGGCAGAATAGCGCTGGTCAGGCTGGCAACCGTCAGATAATCATTGCCGCTGCCATTGATGTTGGTGATCTGTGCGCCGTTCTTGAACACATACATTTTACCGGGTGTAAAGACCAGCATGTAGCTGTCATTCACACTAAACTCAAATGGCACCATCCGCACAGCAGTGCCTGCACCGCTATCCAGCGCGGCGATGTATTTGGTGCCATCCCGGCGCTTTGCACCGCCCTGCGGCTGGATGCTGACATTGCGTGCTGTCGTCAGGCCAGACTTGTACTGCGCAATGTCAGTACGCGCACGCAGCTTCGGATCTAGTTCGCCGCTGGTAAAGTCATTCTGGATCTGAATGATGCGGCTCATGCTAGTACCTTATGTCAGCAATGGGGAACTCTTGGATGTTCTGGGTTGGCTGGCCAGCGGCATCAATGTTGATGGCAACGCGCACCAAGCCGCCGCGCATGTTTTCTGATGGCGAACCGTATGCCTTGCCGTGGTAATAATCGGCCTTGGTGATCTGGTCGGTAATTGGCTCGGCAAACTCAGCGGCCAGCGCCATCTTTAACAGGCGCACAAAATATGGCGGGAAGATGGCTGGTTCTGGGCGGTACTGGTAATCAATCCAAACCTCTTCGAGATTTGTGTACAAGCCGCCTGCATAGATCTCAAAGTCGCGCACAGTATTTGCGCCAACACTTCCAGAACTGAAAACAGCCTTTGGGTTGCCAAGCACATCACCGGGGATCTGGTATTTGTATTTCCATTCGTTGATAGGCGTGTCAGCAAGCTGGGCCAGCTTTACCTTTTTCAACGTCCAACTGTAGGGATACTGCATAAGCAGTGTGTCGCGCACATCGTCATAAAGGCGGTCAGCGACCTGTGCCTCATCGGTGCCGGTGGCAAATGATGAGAGCGGAGCCGCGCCAAGCATGATGAGAGCATCAGAACAAATTGATAGTTTGGTATCACCAGCCGCCATCGCGTAACTCCAAAAAAGGGAAAGGGGGCCGGTTGCCCGGCCCCGCTATGATTAGTCGGCGTCAGCGACAGACACTGTCGTGCCGTCTGACACATCGACAACACCAGAGGCGTTTGACAGAACAACAACGATTGACATTGTTGGTGTCGCGCTGTCGTGAACAAAGATCACATCGCCGACTGCCACTGTGTCTGACAGGTCGTTGAAATAACCAGATGTGTTCACAGTCGCGATTGCGTCTGCTGATGTGTAAGTGTACATGCTTGGAGCATTGCCAGACTTGGCTGCACCAATCACGTTCCATCCTGCTGAAGAGAAAGCCATTGTTTACACTCCTTCCTATTCAGTCGCTGAAATCTTGACAATGCCATCATCGTCAATGGCAACCGCGCCAGCGGAGAACATTGAGGACACGAGGAACGATGTCTTTTCAGGAACGTAGTTGATTTCAGACTTCTGGTTCATGCCGATGCCCAGACCGATTGCATCGCGGTGGAACGCAAAGCAAGTGCGGGTTGATGGGAGCGGCAGACCACCTTCGTCACGATCGCCGAGGGTGATGAACTTGAAGCCGAGGAAAGTGTCAATCTCACCAGTTGAGAGAGCCTTAACAGTAGCGAAATCGCTGCTGGTCAGTTCAGTCTCATCAAGCAATGCTGACAGGCCATTGGCATGAATGATCATGCAGCGGCCTTCAGATGGCACGTTCTTGGTATCCAGAGCCTTCTTCGCTGCAAGCAGCTTGGCAAGGTTCATGTTTGTGCCTGCGCCACCAACACTTGTTGCAACGGTTGACGGTGAAGAAGCTGCATTGAGCGCGTCAATAACAAGCTGGTCCATCCGGCGACCAATGGCATTACCGACAACTTGAACAAGCTCACGGCGCTCGTCAAAGTTGACTTTCTGCTGGTTGAAGATATCGCTATATTCCGCAGCAATGTAGTCGCTCATTGTGGCTGTGACTTGTGAGTACGTCACGTTCAGCGGAGTTACGTCAGTCTGCGGTACGCGGACTGTTGCGGTTCCCTTCCCGATCTTCGGGAACTTGACCTGATTGCCTTCGACATTTGTACGCTCGCGAGTTACACCGGCAAGCTGACGAGCAGCTTGGTATGCCTGCTTTACCTCGGCATCGAACAACTGTACAAAAGCATTGGAAATGCCTACTGCCATTTTCCTGTTCCTTTGTAAAAGTTAAAACACGATTGACGCCAAACAGGTATCCTTCCGGGCTGCGGCTTGGGCGATTACGCTTCGCCCCCAAGCGGGTCGAACAGGTCGAAAAACGATTGTCTGTCAAGGGGATTATATGAAAAAAAGCGGGGGCTGTAAATGACCCCCGCTTTAGGTTTATACGGCGCTGTATTGTTCGGTGCCATACACCTGTTCAAACATTCGCTCAACCTTGGCGCGATACGCCGGATCACTTTGGTACTCCGGCTTGCTGATCATTGACTGCAATTCATCCTTGGATGGCGCACCGTCAACCGGGCCAACGTCAATTGGTATCGGCTTGTCGCCGTAGTAAGATCGGATCTTTTGTAGAGCCTTGATGCCTTGGGCAGTGCCGCCCATAATCTTGAACTCTTCAAAGTCGTCCTGACCCCAAACACCTTTATTGACAAGACCTTGCGCCCACTGCGTCATCGACTTAATAGTCGCATCGGCATTGGCACCTAGTTTCTTGTACTCTTCCTGATAGCTGATCTCAGCCTGCTCAGTCTCAGCACCAGCCAACTCAATAAACTTACCAGCCAATTGGTCAAAAGCATCTTGGCTGATGCCGTTATCTTTCGCCCAATCACGATAGGTTGAATAGAGTTCATCGTCCTCTGGAATGCCAGCTTGTGTAAAGACAGACTGATCATACTCATCTGGAGCCTTGTGCTTGCCCTGCGAAAACTTTTTCTGCAATTCCGAATAAGCATTTGCCAGATCTTCCGCAGTGTTAAATTTTTCGGGCAACCATTCTGGTCTGGCATCGCCGTCCTCTTCTGTTGCCACAGCTTCAGCATTAACTGCCTCTGCGTCTGGTTGCATGTGTGAGATTGTTTCATCTGCTTGCTGCTGGTTATCGTCACCCTCAATCTGGGCTTCGGCCAACAACCCCTCAGTTTCACTCATAGGTTTCTCGCTCTTTTGATACGCCGCTCGATTTCTCTGACCAGACTATTCTGGCCTTCACGAGCAAAGCCGTGGCTTGCATCCTCACCGGGATACCAAGTCGGCTGCTCTATCGTCAGTGACCGCAGATGGGTGAGCAGCTTTGCCCCATCGTCACTGGCGAACACGCGCAGATAAAGCCGATCAATGTCATCCTTGTCGACTTGCTGCTTTTCTGCAATCTTCGGGTCTACAGCTTGCAGACCTTCCCATCCCTCTACAATCATACCATCTCACCTTCTGGCGGCGGCCCCTGCTCGGCTTGTGCCTGCATCTGCGCCGCCTGCATTGCTTGTTCCATCATCTGCTGACGTTCTTGTGGCGTGGTGCGCAGATCTGCCGGGATGCCCATCTTGTCAGCCACATAATCGGAGATGCTGCCAGTCTTGACAGCCATCTGGCCCTCTGGGCCAAGCGCCGCAGACATCTGCACCCACTGCATGATCTTCTCGATGTCGCCCATATTTTGCGCCTGCGCAATCGGGCTGACCGGCGTGACCTTGACCTCAAGGCCATTGACGCGCAATGGCATCTCAATCAGACCCTGCTCATCCATTACATACAGGATGCGTGCAACCAGTGGCACCATTGTTTCTGTTATGAGCCTGCCAAAAGCAGACCCAAGGTTCTGGGCCAGTTCCTTCATGCGCTCGGCGATCTCTGTAGCAGACCGGGCTGACATGTTGTCGGGCGGCAGCGTGTCGTCCAGCAGGATCTTTTTGATGTTCATGCGCAGATCATTAATCACAATCTGGCTCACGTTAAAGTCGCCGGAACGTGGCATCTGACGCAGACTTTCACCATTCGGGCCGCCATTGCGTGCGACCGGGATAATGGCACCCGGCGCAATGCGGATCGTCTGCGGGTTCAGGACGCCGTCATCTGCCGCAGTGTAAACACCGGCAATCGACAAGCTGGCATTCTTCAACAGCAACTCCAGCGTCTTGTTCAGCGTTTTAACGTCAGGGATTGCTGTGACCAGCGGCCCCCGGCCATACACCTCACCGGCAACCTTCATGTAACGCGCCACAATCCAAGGGCTGGATTTCATGTAGCGATGCAGCAATTCTGCTTTGCCCTCGGCCCAGATCACATGATAGCAGTATTCCCCGCGCTCTGGGTCGTACAGCGTAGCTTCGATCAGGTCGATCTCTTCAGTCGGCTTTTCATCAATCATGCGCTGCAAGCGGTCAGGGATCTCGGCATCCATCCAATGCTGGGTGATGGCCTCACCCTTCAGCCGCATCCGGCGATACACATTATCGACCTTGCCGTGCGCACCCTCTTCGATGCTGACCAGATACTGCGGCACCGCTGTAAAGCGGATTGGCGTCAATTCATCGCCGGGCTGCACAAGCATGACAGCCGTACCGACCGCCAGATCAAGCAGGAACTCGCCCATAGCCAGATCAAAATTGGACTGGCGCAACACTGAAAACATCGTGTTTGAGTACAGGTCCAGCGCGGCTTGCGCCTCTAGGCGGCGATCTTCTGGGATCTCCGGCCCCGGCTCCAACCGGCACCAAGGCGCATATGGTGGAAACAGGCCAGACTGGATGCGGTTGGCAAAGCGCTGCACCGCATTGATGGCGGTGCTGTCAAACACGCGCACCATCTTGTTCTGGCCGGGCGAACCACCGCCCTCATAATAGCCGTCATACAGATTGCGCTGCGGCAGGCCAAACTCATAGCAATCTTCATAGATCTGCCGCCAATTGTCCTTGCGGCGCTGCGCGGCATCGTGCCGCTTCAGGATCTGCTCAACACTGTACCTCATGCCTTCGCCTCATTTCTCTCGCTAATCGCTGCGGCCTTCTTCTTGGCGTCTGCTTTGGAACTCGCGCCCCAAGCGCGGAGTGACAAAAGCAGGCGCGTTGGCTCACCATTCTTGTATTCGGGTCCGGGCATCCCGCCCATACGCGCCAAGAAACTCGCCCGGCGGGGGTTATCCCCGCTTTTTACAGGGCGTTTTAGGTTCATGCCTTCGGCCTTGGCAGAACGCCGCCCAGCCTCATTCAAGCCACCCTTGGGGTTCTTGCCCTCTTTACGTTGCCAAGCTGGACTAGCCACGAGCAGCCCTCATGTTGTCAATCAGGTTTGGATATGGGCGGCCAGCCTTGGCAGCGGCACGCATAGCTGACCGCTTTTGTGCTGGCGACAAACCCTTCGGCTTGCCCAGATCCTTTGGCCGCTTTTTATCCCAAACCTCTTTTTTCTTATTTTCCATTTTTCTTTTTCCCCGCCTTTGACATTGCGATGGCGACAGCTTGCTTTTGCGGACGACCTTCGCGCATCAGCATCTCAATGTTGCGCTTGACGGTCTTTTTGCCGTAGCCCTTCATCAGTGGCATTACGCGGCCCCCAATGTGTCAGCGCTAAACCGATCACCGCTCAACAACGTGCGCGATCCAAGCCTGCGCATACCAGCCAAACGGCGGCGGCGGTTTTCCTCTTCGATCTGTTGCACCAGCTTTGAGCGGCGCACTGTCTTGGCGGGTGGCTGTTCGGGCTGCTGCCCACCAGGTTGACCAGGTGGCTGATGGAGACCTCGGGCGGCAGGTCGCTCTCCACCACCGTCGAGTAGGGACCGGCGCTGGCCACGTTGCCGCTGCGGTCCTGGGCCTCGGCGCGCCACACCAGCA
>Ga0209536_100008522_pt1 | contig 15360 bp, 11 predicted proteins | sample DeeMarSeWOR28_12_FD_187461 | JGI IMG/M metagenome (GOLD analysis project Ga0209536, IMG submission 187461) | Marine sediment microbial communities from White Oak River estuary, North Carolina - WOR-2-8_12 (SPAdes) (version 2) | ecosystem: Environmental > Aquatic > Marine > Intertidal zone >...
AGCGGGGTGTCGGCGTGGGGGTGGGCGTCGGTGATGGCGTGGCCGTCGCCGGCAGGTCCTGAGTAGGCGCTACAGTCTCGGTTGGCGTCGCCGTAGGCGTGGCTGTCGACGTAGGCAGGGGAGTAAACGTAGGGGTTGTTGTCGGCGTGCTGGTCGACGTGGCTGTCACCGTTGGCGTGCCCGTAGCGGTCACAGTTGGGGTAGGGGTAGGCATAAAGAACGCCGCTACCTGGTCGGCGCCTTTTGCCACATCCGACCTGACGCGCACCACGCCGAAGACGATAGCCGCTACCAGAAGTACACTCCCAGCAAACTTCACATACTTCACGTACCTTCTGGGAGGCCATAGTGGAAACGGCGCTGGTTCCAGGTCAGCGCCGCAGGCCGGACAGACGTTATGGTCGCCGCTGGTCCGCTCCCCGCACGTGCGACACTTTATCTTCCCCCGTCTGCCGGGGTGGGGTAGACCACAAGTCGGACAAAGCGCCCACTCATCTTGGATCGGACTACGACAGCGGGGACAGCGCGACCTCATCAGAATAGACTGGCCCAATCTATGGTCGTTGTCGGACGGATGATGTCGTAATAACTAACCACCAACATCAGCAGCATCAAGATGGCAAGTCCGATCAAATGGATAAAGCCCTCTCGGGCCGGGTCAACGCGCCGCCCGCGGATAGCCTCCACGGCGATGAAAAAGATACGCCCACCGTCAAGCGCTGGCAAAGGCAATAGATTAGTAATAGCCAGTGCCGTGCTGATCAGGCCTACCAGGTTCAAGATCGGAAACCACCAACTTGTTTGCACCGAGGCCTGTACCGCCGATGCGGTCTGTTGATAGAGACCTGCCGGCCCAATGGGACGGACCAACTCAGCCGGGATCAACCCACGTAGAAGTAGAATCGGCACACTAATGGTCAAGCCGATGATGCCAAATGTCTCCTTGAGGCCTGACCACACGGCTTCACCAAACGAATAATACTTTAGCGTGATCTTTGAGACGGCCGGTTGGATAGCTATACCCATGGCCCCCTCCCCCTCGGGCGGGTTGACGCGAGGCGTAAGCTGTACCTCAAGAAGGTCCGTACCACGTTTGATCGTCAACGACACTTCCTGGCCAAGGTAATCGCGGGTCAGCGCAATGAGTTCTTCTGGTGACTTGACGGGAGTGCCATCAATTGCGACCACGATGTCGCCTATTCGCAGTCCAGCTCCGTCAGCCGGCGAGCCAGAGGTGACACCACTGATCATTACGTTGTCAGTAGCGACTACCTCAGGCGCACCTAGCATAAACGCCGCCGAAAAGACAAGGATTGCCAGCAGAATATTCATCCCGGCGCCTGCCACCAGCACCGCAACGCGCACCTTCTTGCTCTTGCTGGCAAAGCTACCGGGGGCCGAGGGGTCTTCTTCACCTAGCATTCGGACGTAGCCACCAAAGGGAATCAAGTTGATGGTATATTCAGTGCCGCGCTCCAGTCGCTCAACTATTCCTACAGACGCACCGAATTCCTCAGAGGCCTCTACGTCAGACATATCTTCGGGGATCGCCTCCAGACGACTTACCACGACCTGCCCATCAGCCTGAGTCTCTGTTTGGTAGGCCACACGCCCACCCACTTCAATCTGGCGCGAAACCTCGGTTTTACGTCCAATTACCCAGTCTCTTCCCTGAAGGCGGATCTTTCCTTCATTCTGCCAGTATTTTAGCAAACGCGGCGGGTAGCCGAAGGCAAACTCCTCAACCACGACTCCTGTCCGTTTAGCGACGATAAAATGGCCTAACTCGTGCACAAATACCAACAGGCTCAGCACGATACCAAAGGCAATAACCGTTAGCATATCTTTCCTATTCCTTTCAACTATAACCACCAATCCCGAATCTAATTATACCCAACCCCGGCTGTTCTGCCAAACACAAGTAGCGAGCGGTTATGCCTCAGATTCCTGGCTTCGAACTGCTTCGCCATTCAGCTACCGGGGTCTTACGCGACCTTCACGCCCAAAAATGGCGCAAAAACCTGGGCTGCAAGATCGGGACACGCACTTGCGTGCCTCAGCGTCTTGACGTAGAATGCAGCACGCTTTGAATAGTACCGGGTGATTAGCCCCCTATAGAGGTCGAGGTCAACTATGGCAACCAAGAAGAGAAGACGCTCTTCCAAAGCAAAGCGAGGAGGTATCTCAACCACCCACATCTTGATCGTCGCTGGCGCAGCCGTTCTAGTCTTCGGTCTGCTGGTTGTTCTGAATATTAACCGCTCGCAGTCAAGCGTCACCGGTGTATCCTATGAGACAGGCATAACCTCCGACGGAGAACCTTATAAAGGGTGGCCAAATGCCCCCATACAGGTGGTGGAGTACTCCGACTTTCTGTGTGGTCACTGCGGCGATTTTGCCGATGCGCTCCACGCACTTGGCCCAGACTACATTGAAACAGGCAAAGTGCAAGTTATCTTTCGCAACTATGCGTTTCTGGCGCCAGAGTCAATTCAAGCCGCCCAGGCAGCCGAGTGCGCTCTGGACCAGAGCGCCGACAAGTTCTGGCTTTATCATGATCTACTCTTCGCCAATCGGGGGACCGGCCTGGCAGCCTACAGCAAACCTCGACTGAATACATATGCCCGGGAGGTCGGCTTGGATACGGGAGCTTTCAAGGATTGCCTCGACTCAGGTACCCAGCTTGCAGAAGTGGAGTCCGACAGGGCCGAGGGCCAAAGCCAAGGCGTAGAGTCAACCCCTACCTGGTTCCTCAACGAACAGATGATTCGTGGTGCACTTCCGCAGAGCGAGCTGCGTCAGATGTTTGAAGCTCAGTTGTCGCGAGGGTCTTGACATGGGAGGGAGTATAACAAGAGCGACCTCACCCGTTACAGGCCGCGTCAATTGGCGCCTATGGCTGATGCGCCTATTGGCCTTGGCTGGAATTGGAGTATCGGCCTATCTTACTTGGACCCACTTGGCGCACCAAGCAGTAGCCTGTGGTCAATCCCAAGACTGCGATATTGTGCAACAGTCTGTCTATTCGGAAGTCGGGGGCATCCCAGTAGCCCTATTGGGGCTGGTAGCCTACACGGCCTTGTTCGCCCTGACACTGCTGCGAGGGCACGTCGCGGAACACCTGGATAACTACATCCCACTTGCCATATTTGGCATCTCATTTATAGGTGTGCTATACTCGGCCTACCTGACCTACTTAGAATTATTAGTGATTTATGCGATATGCCGCTGGTGTGTCAGTTCGGCGCTCATCATCACCGCTATCTTCCTACTATCACTGCCTGGCCTGAAGGCCGAGGCTGATGCATCTGGATAGCCCATACCCTGCCCATAATGTGACACATACCTGTGGGAGGTAACAATATGACCAAAATAATCTGCCGTGCCAGTGATTGCATCTACTGGGAGGAAGGCATATGCTCGTCGGAAAAGATAACCTACGATCCTGAACAGGGATGTCTCAATCATGAAGGCATTGAGGATGTCTTGTTGGAAGACGAAGAAGAGTGGGAGGAGGAGGATATTCTGGACGATGAGGCACTAGATTGGGTCGAAGAGGATGATGATCTGCTAGATCTCGATGAGGATGAAATTGACGAAGACGACTGGGACGTGTAAATCCCGGTATGTCCCAATTCGGCTAACAAAACAAGCCAGCCAAGGCTTGCGGTCAAGCCAGCGGGTCAGCTACCCCTGGCTTATTTTATATATCATACCCACGCTTCCCCATTGGAACCGACGAAAGGATCAGAATCAGCCCAATGTCTACCCAACCCATTGATTGGCTCTTGACTCACGGTATCGTCGTGACGATGAATGATACATATCAATTGATTGAAGACGGCGCCGTAGCCGTGAAGGGCTCAGAGATCATCGCAGTGGGCGAGAGCGCACAACTCGAAGCTCGCTTCGCCCCCAACAGGACGCTCGACTGCACCGGATGCGCAATTATCCCGGGTCTGATAAATGCCCACACCCATGTTCCCATGACTCTGCTGCGCGGCCTGGCTAACGACCTGCGCCTCGATGTCTGGCTTTATGGCTATATGATGCCAGTGGAGCGGGAATTTGTGGGCAGCGATTTCTGTCGTGTGGGCACCTTGCTGGGATGCGCTGAAATGATTCGCTCCGGCATTAGCACCTTTTGTGATATGTACTACTACGAGGACGAAATTGCTCACGCGACAGTTGAAGCAGGTATGCGCGCTATCTGCGCGCAAACCATCCTGAAGTTTCCGGCTCCCGACGCCACCAGCTACGAAGAGAGTCTGGCCTATTGCCGAGGCTTCATCCAGCGATGGCTGGGCCATCCACTCATCGTGCCGGCTGTGGGACCACACGCCGCTTATACCTCCACGCCTGAGATGTTGCAGGCATCCGCAGCTTTGGCCTTGGAATACGACGTGCCCCTGCACATCCACATCTCAGAAACGACCCTGGAAGTGGAAGGAAGCAAAGCTCAGTACGATATGCCGGTGGTGCCTTGGCTGGAACAGCAGAACATCCTCCAGGCGAAAGTCATTGCAGCGCACTGCGTCCACTTGGATGAAAGCGAGATGCACACCCTGAAGCGCCACAGGGCTGGCGTGGCACATTGTCCCAGCAGCAACCTCAAGCTGGCCAGCGGCGTAGCCCAAGTACAAAGAATGCTGGATATCGGGATAGACGTGGGTATTGGTACCGACGGCCCCGCCTCCAACAACGACCTGGACATGTTCGAAGAGACCCGGTTGGCAGCCTTTCTGGCCAAAGGCTGCTTCAGCGACCCTATGGCGCTGCCAGCCAAAGCCGCCTTCGCCCTGGCTACCATCGAAGGGGCACGTGCTCTGCACCTGGGGAACCTCATCGGCTCGCTTGAGGTAGGCAAACTGGCTGACATTGCCGTTGTGGAACTGGGCCACACCCACACAACCCCCAAGTTTCAGCGCGACACCGACGCCATCTACTCACAGCTCGTCTACGCAGCCAAGAGCACCGATGTGCGTGATCTACTGGTAAACGGGCAGTCACTCATGCGTGACCGGGAGTTGCTGACCCTCGATGAGGACAGCCTCAAGATTCAAGCTGAAGAATTCGCCCGCCGTATTGACTCTTTTCTTGTTGCCCGTGAAGGTAACCTGTTATCCAAGCTGCTGGCCATTGGTAGTGGCGTCATCCCCCAGGAATCATTTGAGATTCAGGTCAAAGTCCGCCTGCAAACTCCGGAAAGCGTCCTGGCGAAGTTGGATGATGCCAATTCTGGGCTGACCATCCCCCGCTCGTCTGTGCGCAACCAGTACGATACCTATTTCTTATTCAAGAAGCGGGAAATGGAGCGACTGCGCCATCGAGAGGATGAGGTTCTGGATGAGCGCGGGGAGATTCGAGAAGTATTCTACACCATGACATTGATGGGACCGGCCCGCGAACGAGAGTACGACAACTCCATCGTTCTGACCCGTTCCCGCTACGCTGCGCCAGCTGACCGCAGCCTGCGCTTTTATCGAGAATACTTCCAACCCGACGGAGAACGACAGGTTATCAAGCGACGACAACGCTTTCACATCATTTACAAGGAGACCGACTTCGCCATCAATCTGGATCAGGTGCGGACCCCAGAGGAGAACGGATACTACCTTGAGATCAAGAGCCGTACCTGGTCAGCGCGCGATGCGAAGAACAAAGCGGAACTTATTGGCGAGCTTCTGGAGCTGCTTGGCGCGAAGACGGAAGACATCCTGAAGATCGAGTACATTGATTTCGCTTAGTGGCGCTCGTTGTTAGAGGCGTTGAGTGCTTCGAGGGCAATGCCCACCTCGTCGTAGATGGCAAAGAAATCAATGGTCAGAGCCAGCTCCAACACACGATGGATGTGGTCGGGGAGACCGGTCAGGGCCATGCTATAGGTTTGCTTGCGTGCTTCGAGCAGAGCCTTGACGCCAGCCATACTCAACTCGGTCACATCCCGCATACTGAGCACGATCCGGGACATATTCGTCCGCTCTAACAGCTCCTCGAAATGCGCTTCGAAGACTTCAGCGCCGTAAGCATCGAAGCGCCCCCTCAACGCAAGAATGGCAACGTCTTCCATCACTTGCTGCGTCCCCACCCTGAAGTCGTGGGTGTCTGACAGGTCCATCTCGAGCTCTTCAGTAGCCACCAGCACCTCAGGTGGTGTGGTGCTGAAATCTTGTGACAGATATTCCAAAGTTGCCTGATGGACGCGCCAGATTTCGTCGTCATCTGCGGCAGGATCGTGGTGAAATAGCACCAATTGTTTGACTCCGGCCTGTCGGGCGATGTCGGCACCGATCAGTGCCGAACTGTGGCCCCAATCCTCCCTGATGATTGAATCTCGAACGGAGAACATAGCATCGAAGATGAGAACATCGGCGCCACTGAAGAAATCGATGTACTCTTTGGTATGCGATGCACTGAGACACTTGTATTCGGCATCAGTAGCCAACACGAACGCCGAAACCCCATTCTCTACCCGGTAAGCATAGGCAATACCCGGGTGCTGAAGAGCTTTGCCCCGGATTGCCAGCCCGGCCACTTTGACGATCTCGCCCTCTTCGATTTGTCTGAATTCCAGATCAGCCTTCAAATGCTTGAACGAGGCAGGGAACCACTCAGCTTTCATCTGTTCAATGACCACGCGCTCAACATGCGGATGCACATAGTAGATGGTGAAGCGGTTGCCCGGGACGAAAGCAGGCCGAAAGAACGGAAAGCCGTGGATATGATCCCAATGCGTATGCGTGAAGAAAATACTTGCTTCTCCCTTTCCCTGGCCAAATTCTCCTTCCATTAGGGCGTTTCCTAACTCCCGCATGCCAGTGCCTGCGTCAAAGATAACCAGGCCTTCTGGTGTTGCAACCGAAACGCAAGAGGTGTTACCGCCCACCGTACCTCGAACAGCAAGCGGAAGGCCCGCCACAAATTCTTCAATGGCTTCGGGATCGGAAAGATCCACTTGTTTGACGGCTGCCTCTTTCAGGCTACGCATTATCTTGCTTTGAATCTGAGTGGAAGACAGTGGCGCTGGTATTGAGCCCCGTACTCCCCAAAACTTTATCAGCATTACCCGTCACTTCTTCGGGATATTTCTGATGGAATCTAGTCACCCGATTACATCCATCCTAACATAAGGCTTCATCACTGACAATAGGCAATCTGTCCTGTCGCAATAGGCAAAATAACGTAGATCGCTGAGTCGCCTCAAGTTTGGACACATCCGCCTAGACAATGGGTGCGTCAAAATTCTTGGACGGAAAATGCCGTAGGCCGGGGGGAAGATTCCTCCTGGTCTGCCCAAAACCTGGGCCAGACCCCGCTGGACAACTGGCTACTTGAGATTCTGTGCACAATGCATATAATAGACCTATCCGAAGGAGAGAAAGGTACTCGCAATGTCAATGAAAACACACACGTGTGGCCAGCTTCGATCGGAGAACGTCGGCGAGAGTGTAACGCTGGCCGGCTGGGTACATCGTCGGCGCGATCACGGGGGGCTGCTATTCATAGACCTGCGGGATAGGTGGGGTATCACCCAGATCGTCTTCAATCCCGATACCTCGGCCGACGCACATTCGGCAGCCCGTGACTTGAGGCCAGAATACGTCGTGCAGGTATCAGGCGTTGTACGCCATCGCCCACCTGGACTTGAGAATCTCGAGCTGGCGACCGGCGCAATCGAGGTTGTGGCCGAAGAGGCGGAGATCCTTAATCCAGCCAAAACCCCTCCCTTCTACATCAATGAAGACGTACCTGTTGAAGAAGCGCTCCGCCTGCGCTATCGTTACCTCGACTTGCGGCGACAGCGGATGCAGCACAATCTGATCCTTCGTCACGAAGTGGTGAAATTCATCCGCGACTTTCTAGCTGATGAAGGATTTATCGAAGTCGAAACGCCAATTCTCTTCAAGAGCACCCCGGAAGGGGCGCGGGACTATCTAGTGCCCAGCCGGGTTCATCCAGGGAAATTCTACGCCTTGCCACAGAGCCCTCAGCAGTTGAAACAACTCCTGATGGTGGCCGGCTACGAGCGTTATTTTCAGATTGCCCGCTGCTTCCGCGACGAGGATCAGCGAGGCGACCGACAACCTGAGTTCACCCAGCTGGACCTGGAGATGAGCTTCGTGGATCGCGAAGATGTGATGGACGTTATCGAGCGACTTTACACCGCCATTGTCGAGCAGATCAGCAGCAAACAGCTCCTGTTCAAACCATTTATGCGGCTGAGCTACAACGAAGCGATGGAACGCTTTGGCACCGATCGGCCCGATATGCGCTTTGGCATGGAGCTGGTCGATGTCTCAGATATTGCTGCCGAATGCGATTTCCGCGTCTTTTCTGAGACAGTTGCCAACCACGGGCTGGTCAAGGGATTCAACGCCCAGGGGTGCGGGGTCTACAGCCGCAAGCAGATTGACGAGTTGACCGCCTTCGTCCAAGAGTTCGGGGCAAAGGGCTTGGCCTGGCTGGCTCTCGACGACAAGGGAGACATACGCTCTTCCTTCGCCAAATTCCTGACTGACGCGCAAGTTCAGGCTATCGTCAAGCGCCTAGATGGGCAGCCAAACGACTTACTCCTGCTCGTTGCCGACCAGCCCGAGATCGCCAACGAAGCGCTGAGCCGTTTGCGCCTCGCCCTGGGCGATCGACTCGGCCAGCGCGACCCCAACCTGCTGGCCCTTTGCTGGGTGATCGACTTTCCCTTGGTTAACTGGAATGAAGAGGAGGAGCGCTGGGACCCCAGCCACCACCTCTTCACCGCACCAATGGACGAAGACGTCCCATTGCTCGACACCGACCCGGGCCAGGCGCGAGGCAAGCAATACGACCTGGTGTGTAATGCCTACGAGATAGCCGGCGGTAGCGTCAGGATCCACCGGCGCGAGCTCCAGGAGAAGGTCTTCAGCCTCATCGGGCTGACTATTGAAGGGGCTCGAGAGCAGTTCGGGCATATGCTGGAAGCCTTTGAATACGGCACACCGCCGCACGGTGGTATCGCCACTGGTATCGACCGCTGGGTGATGCTCCTGGCCGATGAGCCCAACATCCGAGAGGTGATCGCCTTCCCCAAGTCTCAGAGCGCCACTGACCTGATGGCCAGCACACCTTCGGCGGTCACGGACGAGCAACTGAAGATCCTTCGCCTGAAGTTGGACCTATAATCTGGTCGTAGCGCGGGTGCGTCGGGAACACAAAGCCCGCGATGCACGAAGAAAAGTCAGGGGAGAGATTGACCTATGATAGCTTATGAATGATAACACTCCGTCTCGCCTCTTTCCTCTGGCCCTCTTCCTGTTCCTTTTCTCGATATACCTGCTGACCTTCAGCCCCCAGTTCCACTCTTCCGATGGGCTGGCTATGTTTGCCACCGCAGAGAGCCTGGCCCGGCGAGGCGAGTGGGATGCAGACCAGATTCGTTGGATGGGCCTGGGACAGGGTATCTTCGGCACGGATGAGCACCTGTACATCCGCAAGGGCGTTGGAGTGTCACTGCTGGCGCTGCCGCTGGTATGGATAGGAATGATCGTGCCCATCTGGGGCGCGGCGACAACCGCCCTCCTCTTCAACGCCCTGGTCACGGCCGCGACCGGCGCGCTCATACTCCGCTACCTTCAAGTCCTGGGCTACGATGACTGGGTGGCCCTGGTCGCCGGCCTGACCTTTGGATTGGCGACTCCGGCTTGGCCCTACGCCAAGACCTTCTTCAGCGATCCACTGGCTGGATTATGTCTACTTGGAGCAGCGCTGGCTCTGCTTCGCTTTCGTCAGTCTGGCCATCTCCTCCACGCCTTCTGGGCTGGCCTGGCGCTGGCCGTTGCGGTCGCTGTCCGCTACGCCAACGCCCTCTTGGTTCCACTCTACGTACTGCTTCTTGTTGGATATCAGACCTTGGCTCCAATATCTCCCGACCCTGAAGGAAGGCAAGACAGACGAATCTGGCGCGCGTGGGTGGCTTTCAGCGTGCCTCTGGCGGTTACCGCGATCGCTCTCGCCTATTACAACCTGGCCCGCTACGGCGACCCGCTCAACACGGGTTATCTGCCGGAAGAGAGCTTCAGCGGGGTCTGGCTGCATGGTGTTGCCGGCCTGCTGGTCAGCCCCGGACGGGGACTATTCCTCTACGCGCCGGTGTTGTTACTGACCCTGGCTGCTGCGCCTGCGTTCTTCCGACGCCAGCGGTCTCAGGCGGCACTGGCCTGGGGTGTCATCCTAGTCCATGTGCTGCTGTACGCTAAATGGTTCATGTGGCACGGTGGCTATGCCTGGGGGCCACGTTTTATGGTGCCCACGTTGCCCTTCTTTGTCATCGGTATGGCGCCGGCCATACAGCGAGCCAGGAAGCCAGGCTGGTGGCGGCGTGGCTTCCTGGCGCTGGCAATCCTGAGTGGACTGATCCAAATTCTCGGTCTCAGCGTACACTTCGAACTGTTCCAGACCCAACTGCTAGCTACTGGCCTACCTCTCTTTGCGCCCATCACCTTCTTCGCTCCCCGCTATTCGCCGCTTATTGGCCAGTTTCAATTTCTGCGGCCGGAACATTTGGACTTCGCCTGGATAGTGGATGGCCAGGTAGATTGGGCCCTACTGACTGCTTTGGTAGCAGCCATACTCCTCAGCGGGTGGAGTCTGGTCAGAATCGGCCGCTTGGCAGTTCGGAAGACTGCTACAGTGGACAAAGCGCAATCATCCCAGCTTCCATCCTTCCAAGCTTCCATCCTTCAAATCATCCTCATCCTCACTGTGACAGCCTGGCTGCTGGCCCGCGCTCAGGCCCTTCAGCCGACTGGCCTTCGCCAGGCAGTGGATGCACTCAACGCCCAGACAACCGCATCCGATGCCGTGATTACCGGCACACCTGACGAGTCGGTTGCCTTTTCCGATCTGTACAAAGGGCACGCTGATGTGCTGGGCCTCAGTGCTGGCTCCCCATTCGATGAGGACACAGCGGCGGTCCTGGCCAAAACGGCCCGAAAGCATGCGCGGGTGTGGTGGCTCCCTAACTGGCTCCCTCCGGGGGATATCCGCATTGAGCGATGGCTGATGGAGCGCGGCTTTCGCGTGTGGGACCGTTCCTTTGGTGAGCAGCGGTTGGCTCTCTTTTACTTCCCGGCTCAGCCATTGGAGGAGGGTGTCATCGGGGCCACCTTTGATGAGGCCATCGTCCTGGAGCGCTCTGCGAAAATGGCCGTTGTGCAGCCTGGCGACATACTACCCGTCGCCCTCCAATGGCAGGCAATTCAACGCATACCAGCCGACTACTTCGTCTTCGCACATCTCGTGGACCAGGACGGGAATCGTGTCGCCCAGTCCGACGGCCAGCCAGCAATATGGACGCGGCCAACCTCCAGCTGGGCGCCAGGAGAGCTCATAGAAGACCGACACGCCTTGCTACTGCCCGCCGACCTGGCACCGGGCGACTACACCCTCATCGTCGGCCTTTACCTGGCTGGAAGCGACGAACGTCTGCTCACCGAGAGTGGAGAGCCATCCGTCTCCCTCGGTATGGTTAACGTTCAGGAGTGAGGGGGCACCTGAGAATAAAAGACTTCCGAAGCCTTGGAAACTTCGGAAGTCAGGGCTATACACTATTAAGGGGTGCTTCGACCAGGTACCTACTGCCAGCAACCTCCCTGACGGCCCCCCATCCACCCGCCTGCAGCACGACGACCACGGCCTACCCACCCGCCAGTGCTCAAGCGGTCGCACACACCGTCGCCGTCTTCGTCTACGAAATTGTCACACACACCGTTGCCATCTTCGTCGACGAAGCCGCGTCCACGACCCGACCATTTGCCGGTGCCCAGGCGATCGCACACACCGTCGCCGTTTTCGTCCACGAAGCTATCGCAGACGCCATCGCCGTCTTCGTCTACGAAGCCAGTCCCTTGGCCGGGCAGCCTGTCGGGTTCCGGGCCCTGAGCCAGCACGACGCCAAGCGTCGCCACTGTCAACAGCGCTACAAGAATTCCAACACCAATCCCGGTCCAGAACCGCCAATTTTTGACCATCCTAAGACCTCCCTCTTTGCGTCTTATTGGCTCTGCTTCACCATCCTGACTATACCAACGAACTTTGAAGAAATTATGAAGAAGATATGCGCAAATTGTGAAGTGTCTCAGGGAGAGGTCAGCCAGGGGAAGTGAATCCCCTCGACACAGAGGAGGTATCGTGCTACAATAATCTCGACACATTCGATCTTCGGCGCCTACATTTTTCCCACCAACCACGCCAAGCAGTCGGGAGTGAATCGTGGCCACTGTTTTCATGAAATGGCTTGAGACTACACCCGGCGACTACGACCGGGGCATCCAATTGCTCACCTTGGGTCGCTTGAAGCCGTTGAAAGAGAGAATCGCGACCGAGTATGTGCGGCCCGGCGACCGTGTGCTGGAAGTAGGCTGTGGCACCGGTACCCTGGCGTTGATGATGGCCCAGCACGGCGCGGCGGTGGTAGCGATCGACTCCTCCCCCCGCATGTTGGCCGAGGCCCGGCGCAAAGCGGACCAGGCGGGCCTGGCCGAAGCCATTGAATTCCACGAGCTAGACGCCACGGAGTTATCCGAACGCTTCTCACCCGCCTCATTCGACGTATTCGTTAGCACCTTGGCTTTCAGTGAGTTCCCTGGCCAGGTACAGCGCTACGTTCTGGACGAAGCAGGCCAGTTGCTCCGCACTGGCGGCCGGCTGCTCATCGCCGACGAGGTTGTGCCGGACGGGTTGGGGGCGCGGCTTCTTTTCTACGCCATACGCCTTCCCTTGGTTGTGGTCACCTGGCTGCTGACGCGTACCATCACCCATGCCTTGCGTCGCTTCTCAGCGACTCTGGCTGAGACTGGCTTCGTCCCGCGTGTGGTTGAGTCCAGGCTAGGCGGCAGCCTGCAACTCATTGAGGCACATCCCCTCGCCAAGGATCAAGAGGCCCCTGCCCAGGACAGACCCAGCCTTGAAACATGCTGTCTGCCTTGCGCTGTGGACTCGGCGGTGACCAGCATTATCGGGGAACCTGCGGCGCCAATCCTGGACACTGCCCCCTCACCAGACATGATCCCCCACCTGCACCACCAGGTTACGCTCAAGACAGTTCTGCTCGACCTTCTCAGCCTGATCAACCGCTTTGTCCCACCCTACCCTCAGGTAGCCATGGGGCTCTACCGGATCGGGGACCCAGGTCGCGAGAGCCCGGTGCTGGCTACCGGCAATTACGAGCTGACCGTGCGTCGGCTTGTACGCGAGCTGGACGGTCGCGTGGATTGCTGGCTGCTGGTGGCCAACAGTCGCGGTATCAACGTTTGGTGCGCGGCAGGCGGCGGCCACTTCACCGCCGACGGCGTAGTCTCAGCCATCAAGATCAGCGGTGTGAGAGAAATGGTGAATCGTCACGAGCTGATCCTGCCCCAGTTGTGCGCCAACGGGGTCGATGGCTGGCAGATTCGTGAGCACACCGGCTGGGCCGTACGCTGGGGACCGGTCCGGGCCGAGGACGTGCCGGCTTACCTGGCTGCTGGGCGGAGGAAAACCGCTGAGATGCGTTGGGTTACCTTTCCACTGCGCGACCGATTGGAGATGACGGTCGTGAGCACCATTTTCTTCGGCGTATTGCTGGCCATCCCTCTGTCCATTTTCTGGCCGCACTTGCTGGGCTTGGCGCTTGGTGCCATGATCCTGCAGGCCTTCGCCTTCGGCGTCTTCCTACCCTGGATCCCAGGCCACGACGGCCTGGTGAAGGGGGCTTTCCTGGCAGCCGTCACGGTTCTGGCTGTCATCCTATGGGGCCAGCTGGATGGCAATTGGACCTTGACCACATACATCAATCGGAGCCTGGGCCTGGGTTTTCTGGCATTCTTCGTAGCTGGCGAGTTTCAAGGAATGAGCCCTCTAATGCGGGGCGAAGCCAACTGGGACGTAGAAATCGGCGTTGGTTTGCTGACGCTACTAGCCTACGCAGCCAGCCGGGTATTGCTGAGTACGTAGGCCGCAGGTCTGAATGGTATCCCGAAAGAAATATGCTTTGAAAGCAAGCTGACTATGGATTGGCGCGATACACTGAAGAAAGAGATCATGCACCTCACCGTTGCCCGGCGGCTGCGCATCCGCTTCGACCGGAACAAATGCACCGGCGTTTGGGAGTGCTACGAAGTCTGTCCTGTCGACTGCTGGACACCCGACCCAGAAGCACACGGAGTCATTTTCCACGATGGCGACCGCTGCATCGCCTGCGGCGCGTGTGTACTCCAGTGTCCCGAAGGGGCTATTCAGCTCACTACGTGAATTGAGCCCATGGCTTACTTGTGGTATACTCCCGCCGAACACATTCGACGCACAAGGAGGCATCCAAATGGCCGTAAGCCAGGATCTGCTGGAAATACTCCGCTGTCCCTACTGTGTTAGCGGTGAAACGCGCAAGCCAGGCGACGACCCAGGGCAGTTGGAACTGGTCCAAAATGGGAACTGGCTGGTTTGTCTGGAGCCGGACTGCGGCCGCAAGTACCCCATCCGCGAAGACATCCCGGTGATGCTCATTGAGGAAGGGGACAAGTGGATTGACACACCAGTAGAGGAACTGCCGGAACCAGGCCCCTTGGTCTAGCTGCGGGCGTAGGCTCCTGATAGTGGATCGCAGCCTGCCTCTACCACTGGATGAGGCAGGGATTTTTTATTCGACACGTCTAGTGTTTGGGATAAGGAGATCATATTGATCAAGCGTTGGACTTTAGCGATTGTGTTTATCCTCGGCCTGGGGCTGCCCACGCCGGTCGCAGCCCAGGACCCCATCCGCGTGCTCGACCAAAACGTGGATACCGCCTTCCGCGACTACATCACCTTCAACATCAACCTGGACAGCGACAACCCCATCACCGAAGCGCGCTTGCTGTATCGTGTGGCCGGGCAAATAGCCACCGCGCGGGGTGATGCTGAAATTGAACCTGACACTCAAGTGGAAGCCAGCTTTACCATTGACCAGGAACGGGACTACCTCCCCCCTGGTACCGAACTCGAATACTGGTGGAAAATCACTGACGAGGCCGGCAATGAGCTAAGAACAGAGCCTCAGCCGCTCAATTACATGGACGACCGGCACGATTGGCAGATGCTCAGCAGTGATCGTCTGGCTCTATACTGGTATCAGGGAGATCGCACGTTTGGCGAGGCTCTGTTTGACCAGGCCAACAAGACGCTGGATCAGCTGGAGACCGAGGCCGGGGTACAGGTCGAAGTGCCGGTTAAGATCTTCATTTATGGAAGCTTCTCAGACCTGCGCGATGCCATTGCCGTTGGCTCGCAGGAATGGACCGGCGGGCAGGCGTTTACCGACCAGGGGGTGGTCGTCATCGGCGTCTCACCCAGTGACCTGACCTTTGGACT
>Ga0209536_100008523_pt1 | contig 15360 bp, 22 predicted proteins | sample DeeMarSeWOR28_12_FD_187461 | JGI IMG/M metagenome (GOLD analysis project Ga0209536, IMG submission 187461) | Marine sediment microbial communities from White Oak River estuary, North Carolina - WOR-2-8_12 (SPAdes) (version 2) | ecosystem: Environmental > Aquatic > Marine > Intertidal zone >...
TTGTTGGTTACTGATACGAGTTTAGGTGTAATGAGGTTATTTCAGGTATTGATAAAGCAGTAGTCAAAAAGTGGTCTTTGTTCGACTCACTTGATCGGGGATTTAGATTTAGTTAATGATATTGGGTATTTGCTTTGATCGGTGATCTTGATCGGTTAAAAGTTAAGTTATTGTTATTGTTGGCAATTTTAGGTGAGCAAATGAAGGTATTGGAATTATTGACAAAAGTTAGGGTACCCGATCAAAACACAAGAATATAGTATATATTCTTGTATATATATAATAAATAACTTAAATACATTAAGCATGAATCGTGCCAGAATTATTGATTGAGTGTGATTATTGCGGGGGTGTTGATTTAAGGTTTAGTTGGAGGCGGGTATTTACTGTGCGGAGCAATGGATGGGATGGTGTGCATGAGTATTGGTTATGTTTGGGGTGTGGTCGTGGGTGTTTTAGGATAAGCGAGGGCAAGGTAGGGGAAGAGTTGGGTGGTGATGTATGTTTTGGGATATAGCATGGGTGGCCCACCAGCCCTGGAGTGGTGGGATAATCTTCCCTCTTCGGTGAAAGGGTGGTTGTTCTTGGGTGGGGCAACCGCCCTTTCTTTTTAGGTGTTATGGTAAAAGCATTCACACACAAGCAGGTTGGAGGTCGCAGGGAAGGTGAGGTTCCCCGCTACGAGTTTAGCTGGCAGAAAACCATAGTGACGATTCTTACTACGGTGTTGGGTGCTGTTATTCTGTACTGGGGGCAGTTTGTAACGAGGGGTGCTATGGCTGGTTGCGAGGCGTTGAAGAAGGTTGATTTACAAACCGCTGTGCTTCACCAGCGCATTTCCGATGGTGACGAGAAACTGGATGTGAAAATAGATAGTAAATTCGATAAGATGATTGATATTGCCTTTGATTTAACCCTGAAGGAAAAAACAGATGGCAAATGATATTACCGGCAATCCCTGGATACTCGATACGGCGGCAACGGTGGTTGGAAGTGGTACGGTGGTAAAGATTCTGAAAATGGTTTTTTACGCTGGCACTGCCGGTGATGATCTGGATGTGCAAAATGGTGCTGGTAAATCCATCTGGAAGGTAAAAGCCGCAGCAGCGGCAACGAATTACGAGGATTACGCAGGGGTGCCGTTTAACATTCCCGATATTTTTATCACCGATGGTTTAATCGTTGGAACCATTGATGGTGGTGAATTATGGGTTTGGGTGAAGTGATATGGTGCAAGACGGAGTGCCGAAAGATTTTCTGCCCTGGATAGAATGGTCAAAGTGGCATTACAACAAACAGCTACAGTTTCGACAGTCAGTAGTCGATAATTGGGAATCCATATTCCTTGCCGGTAACGGTTCCGGTAAGACGCATATAATCTACTGGATTGCTACCGGTTTGGCACTAGGCTTGTATTCCAGGCAGCACGAAATGAACATGATGCCCCCGCTTTCCATTAAGGTACTCGTTACGAGTTTTGAACACGGGCTCGACAAGATAGCCTCAGATACGCTTTTCAATTCAACGTATATGCCGAATGAAACCACCGTAGGGCCGATGATGCCAGCGTCTATGGTGGACAAGAAGTGGAGCAAGGAAGATAAGTCACTGTACCTTAAAAACGGTTCCAGAATTTGGTGGATGACCTCAGAGCAAAACCGTGACCTTCACAAGGGTTCCAACATGGATGTTTTAATCTGTGATGAGGAACCCAAGAAACCGCAATACGATGAATCAGTGCGAGGTTTGAGAAACGCAAAAGGAAACCAGAAACCAAGAGGGAAAATTCTCTGGGGTTTCACTCCACCAATAGAAGAGGGCAGACCCCCTTCGTGGTCGAAACACCATAAATACGATATGTGGAAAGCAGGACACTTACCCAACTGTAACGTGGTAAACGCTCATGCACTGGAAAATCCAGCCATTACCAAGGAGTTTATGGAAGAGTTCACCCGTGGTAAATCACCGGAAGAAGTTGCTGCGATAGAACGTGGTGAGTATCCTATCTGGGGCAAATTGGTGCATCCACATTTTCAGGATTATTTCTGGGATGCTGAATCCGGTGAAGGGAATCTGCTGCCTTCAGATTGGAAAATTCCATTTGATGATGAACGTGCGAAATTTGAAATGGCACTCGACTGGCACGATACGAAACCTGCTGCTGCTGTATGGGCGGTGGAAACCAGGGATGGAGATATAGTCATCTACGATGAACTGGCACCTGAAGTCGCTAAAGGAGCCACGGTAAAAGAATTAGGTGAAATCATCCTTGACCTTGAAGGGCGTAAATTCGATAAAAGATTCGGTACTCATAAAATCAAACGCATTGCAGACCCCAAAATGAAAGATAAATCCAACGTGCTGATTAGAGGTGCAGATGCGTTTACCCAATTCAGAGCGTGTGGAATACGCCTTACCGATGGCTGGAATCGTGATCCTGGTATGGGGTATTCAGTAGTAAACGACTACATCAAGGGAAACAGAAAAGAACATCCACGACTGTTTGTACTGAGTCACCTCAACAATACCAGACTCTACATGAACAACCACTACTGGGACGATAACGGTAAACCCGACAGCAAATGGTCCGACTACCCCTACTGCGTTCGGCAGATAGTGCAAACACGGGCAAGACGGGTGCGCCCTGGTATGCAACGGCATCCACGTAAATACGGTATTACCTCTTACGATGGTATGCCTGGAATAACAAACCCCTGGGAAAGCTACACATGGTCGCAACGCCAGAGATAACGCATACAGTACAGAAATTCTACGATGATGTATTCGGCGATGGTGCGCTGCCTAGATTCATTCAAGTTGGCAGAAGAAGAGGAAATTCCGCTGAATATACACTGGAAGCACTGAGAATAGTCTACGATAAACATACCACAGACCCTTTTGCTCAATTTAATGTTATGGGCCAGATGGTTCACGCAACTGCATCGAAATTGCGTAGAGAAAGATTTAAACCCGAAATGGAACCGTGGGAAATTTTTGCGAAACTTTCCAAGAAACGTACTTTTCGTGATAAATTTAATAACTGGATGCGTTGGGGTAAATGGGAGTAAGAAAAAATGGCTGTTAGACATAAAATCGCAGCATCAGCGTTGATAAGGTCGGGTTACACGAAACTGGTTGGCGTTCTTTTAAGCGTTGATGGTGCTAACGACCCTGTAGTCACTGTTTACGATTCTACAACAAATACTGCTGGAACAGAAGTCGTGCCGACCAATACTTACGATGCTTCTGCACTTGGCCTTAACGGTGCCTGGTTTGGGCATGAAGGTGCCATTGAATGCGATGTAGGGGTATATGTCGAGGTGTCGAATCTAGGCACCGGATACGCTCTTGTTTACGTGAATTAGAAAAGGGGGATTTATGCCGATTAATCTTTGCTGTGATGTGTGTCAGGCGTTTATCAAAAGAGTGGATGCCGATTTCGCACATCGAATGATGAGAAACAACGAGCCGGTAATCTGCAATCACTGTGAGAAAACAAGAGAAGCGTTTAGAAAACAGTGTGAAAAGGTACTGCTCCAGGTACAGCGTGATGCAGAAAAAGTGCGACAGGGAGCGGAATCCAAATTCCTTGAAGTGATGAAAGATGCCATAGAAGAGAGCATAGCCGATAATGAAAAAATCAATGATGACGACCCTGAAAGTACCCAAAAACCAAGTGAAGCGCAGCTTCAGTAAAAAGAAGAAAAAACGGAAGAAAAGGAAAAAGAAATGAAACAAGTAATTACAGCAAAATTGCCAATCAACATGAAAACACCACAATCTAAAAAGAAAGGAGATGGTCATGGTCAGGGGAAAGGACTTCTTGTTGTTAACCCGCAGGGTGGAAGCATTGGAAGCAAGGATAGCAAAACTGGAGAAACCAAAACCAAAAGCGAAACCTAAAGCGAAAGCCAAAAAATAATGGATACTCACGGCACATGGGGCTTGCGGAAGGAAATTTTTGAACCACGTAACGGAGAGTTTGTCGGTGAAATACACTGGTTGATACTGGAGCCACACCAGCAATGCTCGTATCATTCGCATAAGGCTAAATACAACTTGTTCTACTGTCTTAGCGGAACGATAGGTATAGTAACCGACAAGGGCTACACAACGTGGCTCACCGAAGGACAGAAATTCAGAACGGCACCATTAGAGAAACACAGATTCAAAACAGGTGAGGAACCTACACAAATAGTGGAAGTGGCTTACGTGAAATTTGACCCGAATGATATAGAAAGAGAGGAATTGGGAGGGCCATGCGATGCCCATGACAGATCGTGAATTTGAATGTTTTTCACATTTTCTAAAGGCGTACAAACACCAGTGGGATTTAAACGACTACGCCCGTGATAATTACGATGAAGATTTGGAATACTATCTGAGTTATCGTAATACACAGGATTTTCCACTGGCGTATAACATGAGTTTCAACAAGCTCTTACCACGTATATTTACCGTACTTTCACGGTTCATGGAACAGATATATCAAGCCGGTACGGGTAATCTTGTGAGTGTACGCCCAAGGAAACGTGCTGACGTTGACAGGGCACCAAGGGTTGAGGGGCTTTTAAACTTTCAACTTGAAAACCTCAATTCTCTTGATATGTGCGGTGGGTCTTATACGTTTAACGAGCAGTGGATGTTTAATGCCGTTACTTTCGGAAACGGTATTTGTAAGTTGCTCTGGAAAAAAGAAGAGCGCATTGCCCCTCAACGCATAGCCATCCCAGTTCCACGCTTTGCGCCAACCGGTCAGTTTATCGGAAATGAAGTAGTTGAAGTATTGCGAGAAATACCGCAGATAGTCTACGATGGTCCTTACGCAGAAGTAATCCACAATAAAACTTTCGTTCCTCACCCGCATTATAAAAACATTCAACAGATGCCGTTTGTATTCACCGTCTATCAGCGCAGTCTTGACTACATTCAGAAGATGAAGGAAAAAGGTATCTGGAAGAATACAGACGACCTTGGCTGGAGTCCTACAAGCGGTGGTTCGTATAACATCGTAGGCCGTGACAGCGGTGAAGTATACGCCAAGAGTATAGACATAGAAGGTGTGAATTTTACTGAAGATTTTACTTCTGATTATTCAACTGCAATGGTTGATATAATCGAAGGTTACGGCAGGTATATCTTCCCAGAAGATGAAACTGCATATGAAATCGGTGCCGGTTACAAAATCAAAGGTAAAGAATCTGATGCCATAGTCCACCTTGGAAACTACAAAACCGTCCTGAATATCCAGAAAAACAACTACGGTATAAAACCCTTCTTTAAACTCGCTGCGTATATGCACCCAGAACTCTTCTGGGATATTGGTTTAATCAGATTAGGCAAAGACATTCAGCGACAGGTGGACAATCTCGGCAACGTGCGTTTCCAAAATGCCATTCAGCTTGTAAACCAGATGTTGAAGGTGAGCAACGAAGCTGATATTCCACAGCAAGCACTCATCTGGAAACCGTTTGGAATCATACCAGTTGACGATATGGACGATGTGCAGCCGCTTATTCAACCCGATGTGTCGCAATCGAATGTATTCAGGGAACAAGAAGAATTTTTTGAGCAAACACTTTCCGATATGACAGGAATGTACCCCTACGGTATGGGTCAAACTCCCCCACGACAGGAATACGTGGGAACAATGTATTCACTTCAGTCAATGGGTGAAGCGAGAACGAAACTTCTTCTGATGACTATGGACCATCAGGGGTTTCAACCGTTTTTACGCTACATGATGACTCTTAACGGCTGGCATCTACCTTCTAATTTTGAGTTTCGTATTGGTGATGTTGGTAACGGTGGTCAGCAGCAATTCGGACAGATGTTAGCAGGGGATATTCATCCTGAATACGATTTCACCGCTCGGTACACCGCAATGGAACCTGCACTTGGTAAACATATGCGAGCGCAGCAATTGATACAATACGCCCAAATGTGGCAAGGCTCCCCCTACTTGCAACAGTATCAGTTTATGCGCTCGGTTTTAGAACTACTGGATTTTCACGATCCAGACAGGTACTTATATAACGACCAACAGGTAGGTCAGATGCAGCAAGCAGCAATGCAACAGCAGATGCAAACGCAAATGGCTGGCATGGCTATGCAGGGGCAGATTCAGCAGCAACAGCAAGAGGGTGAACTAATCAGAGATGTGGTTAAGAGTTTACTGAAATGAAACTAGGTAGGGTAAATATATTTGAATCCGCTCATGTTAGGGGTAGGAAATTTGGAACTAAAGGAAGTATTCACAATAAAGAATGGGAGGTAATTGCAAATGCCATCGTAAAGTATAATATAAAAAACGTACTTGAATTTGGCTCTGGATTTTCTACTAAACTATTCTTTGATGCTGGTTTGAAAGTTACTAGCATGGAAACAAATGAAAACTGGGCAAAGGTAGTTAGAAAAGAAGTGCCTCATGCGAAAATAATAGTTTGGGATAATAAGGAATTTCCCGATTACGTTAATGGTTATTACGACCTTTCGTTGGTTGACGGTGCTTGGCCCAGAATAGAACAGTTGAAACAGGCAATGCAAAGGTCAAACAGATTATTCATACATGATGTAAACCGCCAGGATGAATTGGATTTAATACAAGGGCATTTAACCGGATGGAAAGCGTATAACTGGCAGAATAACCCTGAATTTACCAAGGAAAGGTTAGCTTTTTTTGAAAAATCTGTATAGTGATGAAGGGCTGTACGGTACGCTGGATTACGGTGGTCCGTATCCGATAAAGGCAGTACCGCACTGTGCTTACATTGCAGGGGGGTTGCCAAGAGATAAGAAGTTACTCGTCATTGGTGCCGGTAATGGATACGAAGTTATCTACTTACTCAAAAAAGGTTTTAAGCGCACTTATTCTCTTGATATTTACGCTCCTGGTATTTCGTATCTTAAAGGTAGATGTATCAGAGGTTGGGCGCAATCTCTACCGTTTAAGGATAAGTCTTTTGACATGGTAATATGCTGTGAAACAATGGAGCATATTCCAGAGCATCTAGCGGATAACGTATTACAGGAAGCAAGACGCATAGCGAAGGAAGCGTATTTTACCATTGCCGGTAGGGATGACCCACCGTTTGACTCTCATGTAACGGTGAAACATCCTATCTGGTGGATAAACAAATTTGAAGAAGTTGGGTTTCGTGTAATCAACGCTCAGATGAACCCCTGGTTTGCGGTGCCCATGATGAAGGGTATGGTTCTTTTCAGATACGATGACGGTGTGAGTATTTATGCCAAATGTTGAGTTTTTTTATTCGGTGCGTTCCAAAGAGATTACTGATTGGATACCAACGTATGAAGAGGTTAAGGAACTTGGCTATACTCTCCATACTGAGCCGGTTGAATGTGATGTTTCCGTGGTACTAAACGGTAAGTTTGTAAATCCACTGCCGTTACGTGGAGAGAAGATACTTTTTTACAAACTGGAAGATTGGCAGCGGGTAAAATGGAAAGCGATGTTTGAACCTATTTTGGAAGAATACTACGATGAACTAATAGACATTTCAGATAGAAACTTAGGGGAACTAATTGAATCGCTTAATAAAACAAATCGCTAGAGCATACGCTGTTGACGAGGCTGCACGACAGGGGTTTCGTAAGTTTTATCTGTTGCGCCAGCAGGAAGGCTGGACGGAGTTTGTACGATTGATGCACGTTATTCGTGGACTCATGGGAACTGAAATGTTTACTTCACGATACACCAAACTTTCTGCTGAAGAAAAAGATATAAGACAGCGTGTTTTTTCCGGTATAAACGAACTTTTGGAATTTTTGGAAAATCCATCGGCTGAAATTGAACGGGCGATGTTTTTCGCAGGGCACGAAGAGGCTCTGAAAAATATAACGCAGGGGCAACCTAGAGTTGTACCTGCAAACAGAAGGAGGTAGTGAAAATGGCAGATGAACCTAGAGTAGAACCTCAAGGGGAACCTATGCAGATAGACAAAGGTGCCTCAGATGAAGGGGCTACGCCACAGGTGCAGCAGCCGGAAACGCAGGTAGACATTGATGCGCTGGTGAACACACTTGACAAAATTGGGGTAAGGAGTCCCGATCACCTGGAGGGGCTGTATCATTCAGCCCAGGCACAGGGCCGCACAGGGCAGGAATTGGGTTTAGCTCGGCAGGAATTGGCGAGGATGCAACAGGAAATAGAAAGATTAAAATCTACTTCCAGGCAGTCTGGTCAGTATGACGAGTATGGAGAAACCCAAGGTCAGCCCATTGATTTGCGTGGTGAAATCAAATCTGTGCTGCGTGATTTCTATCGGGACGAGGTAATCAACCCGCAGCAGCAAGCCAGTGAAGCCTACTGGCGAGATGTGGAACAGGTTCAATCCAGTGAATATTTTCCCGTGGTACAGGATGAGTTTGAGCAACATATGCGCCAACCGGCTGTGCAACGGGCAATGGCACAGGGTAGAACCACTCATGTAAACGAGTTTCACAAGTTGCTAGGCAATAAGTTTAAAGATATTGCCTCACAACTGAAAACTGCTGCAAGTGCCTTAAAGGAACAGGCACCAAGGGGTACTACTCCACCCCACATGGAATCAGGTCAAGTGCCACCCGAACGTCTACCGGAAGGAGAACAGGCGAGAAAACAGGCACTAACCGATATTCAGAAAAAGGCAACTGGAACTGATAGCGACCTTGATGCCTATATTCGCACTCTTATTCCAGATGATGACCCGATTCTGAAATATTAAAAACTAAAAGGAGTATTGGAAATGGCTGTTGACTATCATGCGATTTCAGCAGGTCTTTACAGGTCTGTTGATTCCATTACAGCCTCTACGGATAAACGTGACGTATCGGAAATGCTTGATCTGTGGGCACACACCGATACTCCATTCCTTAACAGGATTTCGTGGGGGCCGGATAGTGGTGGTCTTTCCATAGAATGGCTGAGTGAGCATCTTTCCTGGGGTTATGTAGAAAACGCTGCTGTGGTGGGTTCCGGTTCTGTTTCATGGGCTGGTGGTTCTTTCTATCCTGGTACAGCAACCTCTATTTGTGCAACCCTGAAATATGCTCTTAACTGTGGTGCAATGCTTTACACCTGGAACTCTACCGATGGTGAAGATGGCATGATGGTGGTTGAATCCATCGGTGCTTCTGATTCTATTGTCATCGTATGGGTGCTTACCACTTCACTTGAAGCATCACAGAAACTCTACATTCTTGGCGAGCTTGCCAATGAGGGCAGCATTCCAAGAGAAGATACTGGTCGTCCAAGGACTTTGCTGTCGAATAACTTCTCTATCTTGCGTAAAGATGTGAGGATTACCGGCACGATGGCGGCTACCGATATGCACGCTGTACCTGAAGGTGAGGTACGGCACCAGTTGCGTATGCGTATGATTGAAATGCAACGTGACAGGGAGATGCACCTTCTCTTTGCTGCTACACAAACAAGGACGAGTACCGCTGCAAGTAGCATGAACGGTGTACTTGGTTTCCTCAGAGGTCAAAGTGGTAGCCATATCGACACTACCACCACAAGCCTTACTGAAAGTTCTTTCAACAACCTTGTTGCCGCTGTCTGGGACAACCGTGGTAATCCAGATGTTGTCGTGGGCAGCCATGACCAGATTCGTAAGTTTACTGGTTGGGATAGGGCAAGGGTGCGTGTGGAACAGGATTCCAAACTCGCTGGTTTTCATGTAACCAAATACCTGACTGATATTGGAATTGAGGTTGACCTCATTCCGATGCGGAAATTTCCGATTAATACTCTTTTCGTACTCGATACCAGTAAGATTCGGTTGAGAGCGAAACGTGGCAGGAAACTCTTCGTGGAGAAGTTGGGTATTACCGGTGACAAGGTTGAATACCAGATGATTTCTGAGTTTTCATCTGAAGTCAGAGGCTACAACCTTGGCTGGCATGGATACTTTGCTGCTCTGACCTAGACTATGACGCAAGAACGAATAAAATTAGCCCCCACTTATGACGAACTGAAAGAGAAAAGTCCTCTTTCGGCAGAACTCATCTCTGAAGATATATGGGATGGGATTCACATGGTTAACCAGAGGACTACTGACGGTTTGGACGGTATGTGGAATGATAACCTTGAAGTTAATCTTAAATCTTCATGGTTTACAGACCATATGAGGGCTAATGAATTACATGGACTCGGCACCAACAAGGCTACCATAGGGGTTGGTGCCGGTCCTTCTTTAAAGAAAAACGAACACATCCTAAAACTGATAAGTGATATTAATATAAGCACCACACTCGACAATCACCCGTTTATTATTATTTCTTCAAACCATATGTATAAACCGCTGCTGGAAAAGGAAATCTATCCGCATTTCGTAATGTTGATAGACGGTGGTGATGCTGTTTACGATCAGCTTTGTAGGGATGTACCAAAAAACGATAAGACGATTCTTCTGGCACCGTTGCAAATACATCCACGTATTGCGGAAGAATGGACGAAACAGGGAAGGTCAATTGTATGGTGTAATTCCTTAGACGAAGATAAACAAGAACTTTACGAAAACATTACCGGAGATGATGCAAGCAAAGTCGGCTTGGAATTTGGTGGAAACGTATTGAATTGTATATGGGCTGCGTCACTAAAGTTTTTGCGTTCTTTTGTGTTTTTTGCCGTTGGTAACGATCTTTCGTTTCCACGGGACAAGAGTTTAAAGAAAAGACGCAAAGGCTATTACGCTACAGGTGATTATGAAATAAACATAAAGAACATGAGAGATGAGGCGAAACAGCAATCGGCCTGGATGGGATTTGATTTAAAGTATTCAGAAATAATGATGCGACCTTATGTGGATTTTCAACCCGTGAATATGAGTCATACACTTTTTACCTATAAAATTTGGTGTGAAAGCCAGGTAATTATCAATGCGGAAAACTCACCTGTTGATTGGCATTACTTTAACTGCTCTGAGGCGGGTTCTTTGGGGGTGATGAGTAAAGGTAAAACCAAAGAGGAAATGGCAAGAGAAGATAATTGGTACTTACTTGACAGTCACCCGATAGTGGGAAAATACTATCACACTGCAAGACTAGAAGATGCAGCAGAAAGGTGGATGAGATGGAGGGAACAGAAAGCAAGAAACGTGGTAAAGGGAATCCTTACAGATGCAAAGTCTGCGGGAATCTTGCATCAGCCGACCTCTATTGTGGACGGTGCAGGGAGAATATTGAGGCAGAGCAGGAGTATCCATTAAACCGTAAAGTGTACTACAATTACGGTGGTAGTTTCGGGCGTAAATCACCTTTTTTTTCAAAAGATGGCTTTGGTATTGTAAGTAAAAGTTACGGAATTTCAAGAAAGAGATGGTAGTTTATTATGGACCCAGGAAACGTAAATAAAGGTTTCTGCCTGAAATGTAAAACTCCCTTGCTCATAGATTTACCAGATGAAGATAGAATAAGACTGCTCTGCACTGACTGTACCAGAGATGTGAAGGAAAGATTGAGGCACACGAAAAATAACCCGAATCTCAAACGCATGGTAATCATGGGAAATACAAGGGTGAAAAGAACGTGAGTAGTAATATAGCGATTATCGGCAAGGGTTTCGGCTGGTGGAATCATCAGAAACACATTTTCGATGAAGTGTGGGGTATAAACGATATATTTCGTTTTACTAAATGTGACCGTATATTCGATATGCACGACTTTGAATGGACGTATGAAGATTGTCTAAAACATTACAAGTGTGTAGCTCCTGATGCAGTAAAAGACGAGATAGAAAATCGTGCTGCGGTAAAATTTAAGTATTCTGTTATTAAAGCTAGAGATATAAACAAATACAAAATACCGCTGTATTCTATTAGAGAATACGAGCATATTCCAAGCTCTGTAGAGTATCCAAGAGAGTCTGTGCTTGCTGAGGTATGTCATAACGTAGAATTGCTTCAGGGAACTCTAGCCTACGCTATCGCTTATGCGATATTTGCAGAATTTAAATCAATCAATCTTTTTGGTTGCACACTAGACCCTGCTTCTGAATGGGCGTATCAAATTCCAAGCGTGGCGTTTCTGTACGGTATTGCTGTTGAAAGAGGTCTTGATTGGTATATGGACAAGTGCAGTGGCATTGTTGATTCTACATTTAAGTACGGGTACATAGAGAGTTACGCATGATTATAGTTGCTGGATGGGCTAGAACTGGAACTTCTATAATGTTTCGCTGCTTGCAGGAGAGTGGCTTTTACGGTGGAGAGCAGAAGCATCTTACTGGCCTTCCGTATAAGACTGAGCATAATATGTTCAGAGTGTGCAATTTTCTCATAATGTATTATTCAGGGTTTCAGTCTATATCTGTTAAAAAGTACAAACAGCAACAGCTAGTAGATGATTTTTTTGTTGATACTCCGAAAGAAAAGAAAATTCTGCCATATCCTGTCAGGCAAAAAATGCAACAGTTTTTGCAACGCATAGAATCAGATGGGGTCAATATTTTGAAAGACCCACAATCAGCATTTGCAATGAAAGAGTGGCTGAAATTTGATGAAATGTTTGCTAATGCAAAATATATCTGGTGTAGACGCAACCCATTGGAAGCTGCTAAATCTTTTGTAAGATTAAAGATACCACGCATTCCGCAGTATAGGGGTGTATTGACAACTAGGAAAGCGATGAAAACCTATGCACTTCACGATAACATTTGGGAAGAAACGCTTCACAATCTTTCTTACATACAAGTTGATCTTGAACAGTTAATTATGGATACGAAAACCACGGCTGAAAGAATTAGTGAATTTATCGGGGTTCCGTTTGATACGTCTTTGGTCACAGAAAAAGCAACTTATAAAGGTGGAAACAGATTCAATTTAAAAGTTGAGAAACTTGATTTTAAGGAGTTACAACCAGTTGAGTTTGCTTAAAAAATCTATAATTAAGTTTATCAAAGAAAACCCGCTTGACCACGAAAATCTACTTCATGCGGGTATTTTTTCGTGCGAATTTACAGATTATCTTATTGAAAAACACACCGAACAACCTAAGAGTATTTTGTGTGGGCCAGAATGCCCCCACTGTTGCGAGAAAGCTATTCCGACTATCACAATTCCAGAAGCAATCTATATCAATCAGTACGCCAGAGAAAACAATATAGAGCCAAATGAGTATAAAGAAGGAGTTTGTCCGTTCCTTAATGAAAAAGGTTCTTGCTCTATTCATCCTGCAAGACCTGTTAGGTGTCGTGGCTGGAACTCCGATAATTTGGAATTTTGCAAAAATCCACCTGCTGAATTTAATATCAGGGATTGTGCGGTGTACTACCCGCAATTTCAAGCTGCGAGAAAAGTCCATAAATCGCTCATAGAAGCGTTGGAAGCTGTTGGATATATTAATACACTCATTTCGATAGATGAGGCTTTTCGTGGCAATTTTGGCGTACCTGCGACCATGTTAGTAGAGGGTTTAAACATGGCAATGGCTGAGATGTATGATTGAAAACGGCAAGCTCATAAATCCAGAAGTACGCATTGAGAACTCAAGCAAGTGCAATGCCTCTTGTACCGTCTGTCCCAGAGAGAAACTGACTCGCACGAAAACGATTATGGGATGGGGGCATTTTGTTACCTTGGTTGAGCAATCATACAGGTTAGGTGCTACTGATATTTCTATTTTTGGTTACGGTGAACCACTTTTAGACCGTGATATAGCTTCTAAGGTGAATTACGCTACCAAAAGGGGTATGGAAACGCATATTACGACCAATGCCAGCTTGTTAAATATGGATTTAATTCACGACTTGCTGGATGCAGGGTTGAAAAATATTAGATTTTCTTTACATGGGACTGTACCGAAACTATTTAACATAGTCCATCGAGGACTTGATTGGTTTGTCGTGACCAAAAATATATTTAATTTTCTTGATGCAAACAACCAACGTGGAAAGCCATGTACGATTCACATTACCTGTATGCCGATTCATAATGAAAAAATAAGTGAAATAAGAGAAACGTGGGAAAAGGCAGCAGATTTTCTTGAAATTTGGCGACCCCACAACTGGACTTACGGCAGGGATTACAGAAAAGTTCAACCTCAGAAACGCACTTGTGGTAGACCCTTTAACGGTCCTGTTCAGATAAACGCTGATGGTACGATAATGGTGTGCTGTTTCGATTTCAATGCAGAACTGACAATTGGCAATACCTATAATCACTCTATAGAAGATATATTACACAGTGCTGAAATGATGAAAATTCAAGACAATCACAGAACTGGTGACCATAGAGGATTTATCTGCGAGGCGTGTGACCAGCGTAACGTGGAGTTTGAATCTCCACTTTTATATTCAAGTCGTGATTTAAACAGAGAAACAGGAAAAACATCAACTTGCAAAATAAACGTAGAAGGAGAATAAAATGGCAACTGATTTTACCGTTTTTAGTCGAGCTTACATGAAATCAGACCCATTAGACTGTGATGTGAAAATGTTGACAGCGCATATAAGGAACATCGTATCTGCTGAAGTCAATACGATGGTGCCCATTCCATGGGAGAATGTGCGCTTAGTCAAAGCAGTGGCAGTCATCACTGAAGTTGTTGACAACGTAGGTAATTGGGAAATTGATTTGGAACTCAATGCTGCTGGTGGTACGGAAATGATGTCTATCTCAATTACCAAAAACTCAGCAGTTGGTGCTTTGTTTGAAGCTACTACTACTACTGAATCTGCGTGTCAGAATTTGAGTGCTGCCATTGCTACGAGAGATGCTATTAATATTGAGTCTGATGGTGCTGCAACACCAACTGGTGCTGCGAACATTTTCTTTTATTTTGAACCAGAGCTAGACACAGTATAAATGGGGGGATTGATATGGCTACCGATTTTACTACTTTCAGTAGGCACCACAAGAAAACCTCTCCCTTGGACTGTGATGTGAAGGTTATTCATGCTCATTTGAGAAGGGTTGTTTCGACTGAAGATAATACGATGGTTCCGATTCCTTGGGAGGGTGTAAGGTTGGTTAGATCAGTGGCAATAGTCACTGAAGCTGTCAATGCTGTTGCTTGGGAAATCGACCTTGAGCTAAATGCAGCAGGTGGCACAGAGATGATGACTATGAGTGTGGCGAAATCTTCAGCAGTGGGTGCGATTTTTGAAGCCTCTGTAACTACTCAATCTGCGTGTGAGAGATTGAGTGCAAAAGAGGGTACAAGGGACGCTATAAACATTGAATCCAATGCTGCTGCTGGCACACCTACTGGTGCTGTGAATATCTACATGATGTTTGAACCAGAGATGGTTTAACCAGATGGGGGCTTTCAAGCCCCCTTCTTTTTGGAGGTTCGTATGGCAAATCTTCTTACAAGCAACCCAATATATATCGACACTGCTGCCAGTTCCGATATTTA